>Ga0157364_1003794_pt1 | contig 14814 bp, 8 predicted proteins | sample AttsexASBM2_FD_111476 | JGI IMG/M metagenome (GOLD analysis project Ga0157364, IMG submission 111476) | Fungus gardens microbial communities from leaf cutter ant in Ribeirão Preto, State of São Paulo, Brazil - Atta sexdens ASBM2 | ecosystem: Host-associated > Fungi > Mycelium > Unclassified ... | reverse complement strand
GGCATTTTAGAAGGCCAAATGTTAACGCTTTAAAACCACAAAAAGGCGGGAAGATATATAAAATTTAAATTGTTATTTCGGTTGTATCAAATCTAAAGCTCAGAACTTTTTGTACACCTAATACAAGTGTCGAGATACCTCGTCTCACTATGAAGTGTCGCAACGCCGCCAGAAACTCGTCGGCGAAGTCGCCTCTAAATGTACCGCCTTAATTGTTATACATACAAAGATGCACATGTAAATCTGGATTCTGTTTCGATTTTTATGTTTTTTTCTCTTTTATGTGAAATGGTCCGCATTCGCGCTCTCGGCAAATCACCCATTTTAGATTTGAGTCGGCATTAAACCGAAAGCAACGCATGCAAGCCCGCACGATTTTATGCATCTGATTCCGACCATCGAGGAGCCAGAATTTTTGTCGGATGATATACAGAGTCATTTGAATGCCGGTGTGATGATATCTTTCATGCGTATGTCTGATGATCAGATTTGTGAAGAAATGCTGACTCGGGAGCAAAATCGGATGAGCAAATATCAATTTTGAGTTTTTGAGACGCCCGTCGATTCGAATTAGTTCATTAGTGTCAATAAATGGATTTAATGCGGCGATTCTGGTTTTTTTACCGATCGTTTGTTAATTCATTCAATTCGTATGAAAAGCAAGATGCTTGAACAATTTTTATTATCCGTATTTTCATTTCATTTATCTCTTTTGCGCACAATGATTCTTGATAATTATTTCCTGGCAGAAAACGTAAGCATAGCACCACAATTCTTAGTATCTTTGTATATGACGAATATCTTCGAAGAATATAGCAATCGCTAGTGTCTGTTGTTAAGCAATTTTTCTTTAATTTCTCTTAACTCTGTCGTCCCATCCTCTGTCGGTCATCCGTTCTTATCTCCTGCCAGCCATAAATCTGATTGTTCAAAAAGACGCTGGGCAATTGACCTCTTGAAAAAACATTGGCTGGGTTATCCTTCGAGTTAACATGTCTCCAGACCGCGAAGTTAGTCAACTCCTGAATTTGAACAATGCGATGAGACACGTATAGCTTCAAGAGATGAGGCAGAATATTTATCCAGTATAGTGCAACAGAATCGCTCCATAATATTATTTTGCTGTACGACAATCTTATAGTTACTTACTTCGTGATATAATTTGACCAATAACATAGCATCACATAATTTGAGTCGAGGAGTTGTTACTGATTTTAACGGGGCAACTTGAGGCTTAGTGCATAAGAAAAGACAACGTATATTATCATATGCGTCTTTGTACGAATGTATAAACAGGCTCCGTAATCAACGTTATTATTTGCATCACAGAAACCGTGAATTTGTATCGGAATAGCCTGGCATTAGTACAAAACGATCTATGGACACTTCGTTGATTAAATTTAATTGTAAATTCCATCCACGCATTGTATATGTCTGATGGAATAGATTCGTCCCAGCCTAATTTGCATACCATAATTCTTGCATGAACCTTTTCGCGAATAATATGATCGGTTCTAAGATTCCTAATGGGTCGAAAATCTTAGCGACTTCCGATATCACCATACGTTTTGTGATCCTTTCTGAGTCTGTGATCGATTAATTGGACGAACTGAGAAACGCAACACGTCATCTTTTGTGCACCATGATGTGCCTAATGTTTTTAGTGGATTATTTTTGTCAAGCACAGGTTAACATTTAATGCGTCGGGTTTAAATCGTCGGATTTAAATAATGCGTCTGTCGTTTGACGCCCACTGCCGGATATTGAACTCGCTTCGAGACAATAATGCGATTATTTTATCTCGTAGTGCGCGAGCCTTGTCAATGTTCGTTCTGGTAAGCAGATCGTCGACGTATAAGTAATTAATAAGCTGCTCTGCAGATACACGCGGCATTCATCGTCTGCAAGTTTTTGGATTATGCATGTTGTCAGATAAGGTGATGAAAACACGTCAAATGAATCTATTAAGTTTGAAGATTTTGACTTCATTATTTTGACGCCACAGTATACGCTGATATATTCTGTCGTCTTCGTGCAGTATTATTTGCAGGTACATTTTCTCGATGTCTGCAGTACAGGACACGCCTGTACATACGAAATTAACACATGCGCGAATATTGGGTCCTGAATCATAGGTCCTATCATCATATATCGTTTAGGGAGATGCCATTTTCTATTTTCGCTAATGCATCAAATCGAATCTTCGTCGTGTTACTTGAAGCCTTACTACAGCGTGATGTGGCATATAAAATCCGACGTTACACAGTTTGCCTATTGGAAACATATGATTTGAATCGATGTATTCTTGCATCACCCAAGTATACGCTAACTTTAATTCCGGATCTGTATTGAGTTTTCGCTCGAGCGAATATAGACGTTTGAGCGCGACTTTTTTTGATTCGCTAAGTTGATTCACGCCTTTGCGGAATGGCAGTCTGACCACATAGCGTCCTTACGGATGTCACTATTGCGCGTGACATTTCTCATGAAGTGCGATTTGCATTCGCATTCTCCTCTTGATTTTGGTGTATTATTTGCTATCTCTTCGATTGTCCAGAATTTTGAGATTTGCCGATTTAATTCGTTAACGCGCACGTATGTGGCCCCTGCGTCAGACCTTCGCTCGCCACGATCCATCCAAATCGCGTTATTTATAAATACAAGTCGCAACGTTACGGGAACCCGTTACAGGAACACCCAAAAAAATAATCTAATTGTAAATGTAAAGTGAAATTTCCGGTAATCTCATATTCTAAGCAAAAACTTTTACAGAAAGAGATTCCTCTTCCAATGCACTGGACTATTCATCAAAAATGTATTGAAGATTATTCTAACAATTTTCCTCTTGTATTAAGAGGAATAGGAATTTTCTTAAAGCCTCATCTCAAGGAATGACCTCTTACGAGTAACATGAAAAGCAATGTGTGTCATTGCCTTTTGGCCGTTTGGTGCGTATTATAGTATACATGTCGTGTTACATCATGTTGCATTGTGTTACATCATTTATAGTTTGAGTTGTTTCATAATGGCATTCGGGGAGACATTATTCGCGCTATGGACGCAAACGCTACCAATACTGTTCTTAGTGCCAATAGCGCGATAGCGTTAGTAAGCTTCATCCTAGCATAGCGTCGGTAGCGTTTAACTAGAGAAATATATTCGTCGAGGTTAAGTTAATGTAGGAGATTCTGTTTTCAATTACCAACCAAACTTTTTCCTATCATTAAAATTTTTAATTTTTGTAAAGTATTTGTGACGTAAATTTTTAATTTTTTCGTTATGAATAATAGAACGCAATTTCAATTGCAATCTCTCTATGATAGCTTGCTAGGCCGGAGTGAACAATGTAAACTAGATCAAAAAATTAATTATTATTTAATTACACTAAGAAAAGTAAATTAATCAAATAAAAGGAAGAACCCTTTGTTGACAATGGAAGAGCATCCATTGTCGATTTCAGAAGAAGAAGCATATCTACATCTAATAACGACTTTAAGCATCTGCAGCGGAATACCCTGCCGCTATATCATAATAGTAACTTTTTTCCATACACAGGAATTAAAAATTGCCAGTAACAATATATCTCTGTCTTTTTAATGAAATCGAATACACAAGTTGGACTTCGCAGAAACTTTTAAAAGTTAAAGATGATACACAAGCAAGAATTACATTCATTCCAGCCTAGTGGCAAGACAGCAAAAATTAAAATTGCATTTGTTATGATAAAATTTGAAATTCACACATTACATACGAATCCATTTTAATCCATTTCAATTCATTGTCGTTTGTGTTACATATTAGGTTATTTATTTTAGCTAAACTTCTTTCACAGTTCACCTTTTTTTCTCTCTAACATGAAAAGACGAAGCGGAAAGATGAATTGTACAAGAAGTTCATTTCAAAACAAGGCTACTATTTCCTTGAAAACGTTCAAAAAGCTCATTTTATCAATTTTTTAATATAATCGTTATAGTATAATATCGATGAATTTATTAAGGAGGATTTTACCTTTGCCGGTACTTGTAAAATTACCTCAGTTTCATGAATTAAAAAAAAAATTTATATAAGGTTTTGCATAAAAAGAACAATATAAGGTTTTAAAATAAAATTATATTATGTTTAAACAGTAAAAAAAATATTTTTTAATTGGATGCATTTTAATGTCTCCAAATGGTTAAACTGGCGTATTAGAGAGGTCATCTGTAAAACACGTTATAACGGAAGTAATATTGATTCTGCAAATCATCTGAAATCAAAATTCTTTTCATTTAATTAATTATATGAGTGTCATTATGGCACGAACTAAAATAATGTCAATTGCTTGAATTTAAAAATGGTGACATAAAAAAATTAATTTTTTTTTCCTAAAAATTTGTTTCTTTTTTGTGGATAACAAATCGAATGTGTATTGTAAAATTATGATTATAGTTTGTGCCATGCGCAAAAGTATTAGAATTAAGAGAAAAAAAGAATTAAGTCGATATCTTAATCCATTTTTTAGATATTAGTTCAGGTCGAAAAATGTTTTGAAAAAAACGTGTTTAAAGTTTTAGTTTGACTTTTTTCATATAACAAGTTTTAGTATAGTTACGATTATTCTGTAATACCAGAGTCATATAATAATTCTTCTCTTTATGTAATTCGTTTTTCAATCTCTCTAATCGCCGAGCTTTTTTCATGTTACATTACTTTTTGACAAGTAGCATCTTTTAACTGATTACTGTCAAATTTTGAGCAGAATTCATCGCGTGATTTCATTTCTGTAAATGATTAAAGCGAACAACCTTTGTATTTTTTGCAAAATGGAAAAAAATGAGTTTTGTACAGTGATCAAACATCTACATGAAATTTAAGCCGAAAGAAATCAAAGCCGAATTGGATGTTCATAGCACATCTACACTAGCGTTACGACTGTATACAACATTGGGTGAATGAATTTAAAAATGGTCGTACATCCACATGTGATGTACCTCGTTCGGGATGTCCAATTGAGGTTGCTACGCCAGAAATCATCGATAAAGTCCACGGTATTGTTTTGATTGATCGACGAGTGAAAGTACGCAAGCTTGTTGAGGCCACAGGCATATCACATGGCACAGTGATTTCAATTTTGCACGAACAATTGGGTTTGAAAAAGCTATCGGTAAGATGGGTACCGCGTTTGCTTACTGTGAACCATAAGCGCGACCGTGTGACAATTTCAAAACAATATTGGAGATGTTTCAACGTAATCCAGATGAATTTCTGCGTCGATTCATTACTATGGACGAAACATAGATCCATTATTTCACACCCAAGACGAAGGAACATTCAAAACAATGGACTTCACCGGATGAACCAGCTCCGAAGAAGCCGAAGATCGAAAGATGATGGCCAGTTTTTTGGAATGCATGCGATATAATTCATATCGATTACCTTCCGTCGAAGCAAATGATCAATGACGATTGTTACACAGCCTTATTGGACCGTTTTCAACAACATTTTAAAGAAAAAAATATCCAACATTTGACGAAGAAGAAAGTGCTCTTCTATCAAGACAATGCATGAATTCACACGTGCCCGACATTGATGGCCAAATTTAACGAATTCCGCTACGAATTGCTTCCTCATTCAGCATATTCACTAGATTTAGCCCCCTGCGACTTTCCTGTTTTCAAACCTGAAGAAATGATTCGGAGGAAAGAGATTCGTCACCAGAGAGCAGCTCATCGCCGAAACAGAGACTTATTTTGAAAAGTTGGACAAATCATATTATTCGAACGGCTTGAAAAAGTTGGAGATCAAGTGTTGAATCAAGTGTATCGAGCTGAAAGGAGACTATGTTGAGAAATAAAAATGAATCGATAAAAAAAAATGTGTTTTTCTAAAAACTTATTGACTTGTCCTCATAGGTAAATCAAATTAATGGCTCTTGGACCAAATAAATATATGTTTATATTTAATAAATATTCAACTGGTATTGGTGATTGTTTTTGGTAAAAATATTAGTAGATTTTATTAAGTATGATAATCTGTGATTGATTGAATTTATATTGTATGTATGTGAAAAGAAAGCTATATTTTCAATAATTGATATAGAATAATTCCTAGTTTTATAGCTGTAGTTCTTAGTTATATGTACCAATTTGTTAATATTATTTTCGATGTTTTTTATAAATTCTGAGTATTTCACTTCTTTTTTTTGTGTTATTCGAAGGGAAATAAAATTGCTTCCTAATTGTAAAAGGCATTGAATTTCTGTTGGAATCATTATATTTGTAAGATTTTTAAATCAATTATTTTTTACATGAGTTAAAGATGAATGTTATCTGTTGAAAAATTAGCTAAATGAATAAAAATTTCTACATATTGTTCATTATTCTATGGAGAAGTCAAAGGACCATTTGAGAAATTATCAAATTTCTCTAGGATTCTGGAGAGTATATCTGCATGTAAATTAAAATAATGAATAGTTTTTATATTCTTTAATTTTTCCACATTCTGCTTTTAAATTAACCATTTCATCTTTTTACCAATTTTCTTATGTTCTTGTTGAGACAACCAAAAATAATTGTTTTATTTTTTGAAAAGAGTTACAGATGTAAATAGGAATCCAAGAAATCTGTCTAGCAAGCCTAAACGCGTGTCTGTGTTCTATAGAAGTGTAGTGATCTAAATGCATCGTTTAATTCGACGTTCAATATCTTTCTTCTAAACATATTTCTCTTTTAAAGTATTTTATATTCGAACTTAAGTATACGAATTTTATATTACAATTATATAACGGATCCGCCAAAAGTCCCAGACCATTCTGGTTCGAGATATAGGATTGAAATTTACAGAGATACAATGGGATCATAAAATCTATCATTGAACCTCAAAAATACCCTTAATATTCCCGAGGGGAGGGGAAAAAAGGGGGCCTGAAAATCTTAAATGGCATGTGGAGTCAAGTGAAGGTTCGTTTGAAAGAGCTTTTCGAGACGAAAACAACGGATTGATCGAAGTTTCTATTTTTTTTTCCAGAGTTATGATCATTGAACATTGTTATCCAGAAGAAAGAGTTTATTGTGTCCCACCATATTCAAATTCACAAGCGACTACATACATATAATGTATGTGTACATATAGTATAAAACGTTTCACGTGTCTCGGTTCGGTATCACGTAAACAATTTTTTCATATTATATGCTGGCCACGTGAAATGATATGAAACAGTAATGTTTTCTCAGAGTTAGTGTTTCCTCAGAAAGCGATACATTACTTTATCTACTTATCTCTTTTGTTTGCTTTAATAATTTTCATTCTAGTATCTATTGTCTAGTTTCTGTCAGAAGATGCTTTTGACCAAGACGAAAAGGGTGATTATATTGATGAGAGGATATGGCGACAGAATAAAGTCCTATCGAGAAGTAGCTGAATTATTCAATGCCACTTATTCTGACCGTAATCCAATTTCAAAATCAATTGTTGAAAGAACTATTGCTCGTTTCCAAAGAATAAGTTTAATTAAAGATGAGCCAAGATCCGGAAGACCCAAAAGCGCTATTAATGATGATAAACTGCAGATTGACTAAGCCCGCAAGTTAAAGGATATCAATTTGAAGTTGATAAAATAGTGTTTTTATTAATATGTTAATAAAATTAATAATATTTTTATTCCTTCACATATACCATATATATTATTTCTCTCTCTCTCTCTCTCTCTCTCTCTCTCTCTCTCTCTCTCTCTTTTACACACATACACGCACGCACGCACACAAGAGATGTAACTCTTTCTTCTGAATAACAATGTTCAAATGATCATAACTCTCTCGGAAATGTTAAGGTGGGTGTTTTTGTTCAATAGAAATAGATTTTATGATCCCATATGTATTCCTGTAAATTTCAATCCTATATCTCGAACCAATCTCAATTCAGAAATTATTGGCTCGGGACTTTTGGCAGCCCCTGTATTTCGTTTAAATATTATCTAACTATAATATGTTATTATATAAACAAAATTTAAGAAATTTAATTTTGTTGGTATCTCACAATATTTCTACGATGTTTAATCCAACATTTTATTAATTTAAACGGAGTTTTTTTGGAATATTAATAATATATAAAATTAAAAAATATATATAAGTAATTTGACTTTGAGTTAATATATAATTAATAAGTGATCTTTCCACACCGTGAATGATCTGTTTCATATCTTTTGCGTAAGTGTACACAATGGTTGCATTCAGCAGACTCAATAATTGAATGAGCGCTCGTTGCTATTGATATATTCTTTTAGATCTAAAATTCTGATTGGATGGTCCAAAAGAATATCAATAATAACGAGCGCTTATTCAACTATTGAGTACATTGAGTGTGCCCATTATACATATTGGGTATGGAAAAAAGTTCGTGGCGATTTTTTAGTAAAATTAAAATGTTTTTCTTAGAGTATTGAAATCAATTTATTTAAACCAAATATGCTCCATTATTTTCTAGAATATTTTGGGGTAGAGCCAAAATTTCATCGCGATAAAACTTCTGTGGTTTCTGATCGAAAAACTGCTTCAAGTGATTTTCACAAGCCTCTTTTGAAGCTAGCTTTACACCATTAAGAGAATTCTGCAGAGACCTAAACAAACGATAGTCTGAGGGTGTTATGGGACTATACGGTAGATTTATTAAAACTTCCTAGCTAAGCTCTCGCAATTTTTGCCGAGTCATCAAAGATGTATGTGGTCGAGCGTTGTCGTGATGAAAGACAACACCACTCCTATTGATTAATTCTGGCCGCTTCCTCTCAATTGCTTGTTGTAATCTCTGCAGTTATTCACAGTAGAATTCGGAATTAATTGTTTGATTGGACGATAACAGCTCATAGTAAACAATTCCCTTCCAGTCCCACCACATACAACATCACCTTCTTCCTCGTCAATCCAGGTTTTGCGATTGCTTGCGCCTTCTCTCCTTTCTTTATCCACGATCTTTTTCTAATTGGATTGTCGTAGATGATCCATTTTTCACCAGTTATCATTCTCTTCAGAAATGGCTCAATTTTATTCCGTTTCAGTAGTGTATCACAAATGTTAATTCAGTCCATCATGTTCCTAACACTTAACTCGTGAGGAACCCAAACATCGAGCTTCTTTTTGCATCCAGCTTTGTGTAAATGATTTAAAACTGTTTTGTAGTTGATGCCTAGTTCCCTGGCAATCTCCACAGTGTTTACATGCTTAGCACGCTCGACTTTTACCATGATTTCATCTTTTCAGTGATTGTCGACCGGAGCGAGGTCATCTTTCACATCGAAATTTCCAGCACGAAAGCGAGCGAACCATTTCCGTGATGCTGATTTTGATAAAGTATCTTCATTTTGATAAAGTATTCTCCGTAAATAGCGCAAATTTTTTCACAAGCCTGTGCAGCATTCTTGCTTTTATCGTAGTGATACTGCAAAATGTAGCGAATTTTTTCTTTATTTATTTCCATTTTCAAAATAAAATAAATTTTGATCCACTTCACCGATTTCAATCTTTTTCAGCTCAAAACAAAGGTTAAAATGTCACTTTTTAAACGCACGTCTAGTGTTGTCGATGCGATTAATAGTTGCCGATTGCTGAGCATTTAATGCCATCTAGCGGGAAAAACGCCACGAACTTTTTCCCACACCCAATATATATGCCAGGCAAAAAAATAGGAAAAAAAGTTACTCTTATCGATCTGAGTTACTTAAGGTTGTTCTAAGTGTTTAAATTATTATAATATACATTATTATAATATACATTAAACTATAATAATATACATAATATATAATATATTCTATATAAAATATATTATATTTTAATGAAACAAAGAAAAAAAGTCAATAAAGAGTCAAGAGCAATTAACAGTGCGTAAAAATTATTTATTGTGAAAAAACTAAGGGATCCCGTTACATCTAACGGGAAAAACGCCACGAACTTTTTCCCTAATATTTACTGCATATCGCGTAACCAATTAATAATCAGTAAAACGCGAAAACCACAACAGCGGATCGCTTTTGATTGGTTACGCGGTTATATACGATAAATATACCTCATGGGACTCCTAATGTGCAGATTACGACTGATATTTTCAGTTCTCTTCAACGTAATGTAAGCTAAATTAATAATGAGCTGTTTCTAACTCATAATGTAAATAACGCAAATATTAAAACGCGTAATTCATAATAAGATATAATCGTCGCGCATTAAAAACACACAGATTTTTGTAATATGATCGTCATGTTAGTACGAAGGAGCAAGTTTATACAAAAAAATAATGGAAAGTCCAACAGTAAGGTATTGTTTTTTGCATGAACTCACTTCTTCATGGTAACATGACGATCATATTGCAAAAATCAATACGTTTTTAAGGATATTTTGTACATTATATTTTCAAAATGATAACAAAATTATGAAAAAAATACAGATTATTCTAATTCATATTTAAAAATAATATGTCAAATTTAGTGATGATTTACTATCTGGATCATAAGTTATTTTAATAAATAGTAATATTTTTTAAATATGTGCTGATGCTCAAAGAAAAATGTATGGAAATGTATTATATGTACAATAAAATAAATGAAAAATAAGATAAATAAAAATTTCAATTTTTTAATATATGTATACATAATGTATTCAAGATTATTCATGTATAGTTACATTGCAATATATGAATAGTTGCCCAGTAAATGAACAAAATATTTATTTATATCTTTATATCTTCTTTATATCTTTGTAACTAAACAGCAATGTATTACTTACTTTGAATATTTAAAGAACTACAAAAAAATTTAGATTTTTGTTATTTTAAAATTTTAATTTTTAACAATAAATATAACAAATGAAATAAATAAACGACAAAAATGTATTAATAGATAAAAATGTAATTTTATTCTCACAACTTTCATTATATACAGTTTATTTGAAGTGTAAATATTAAACACATTTCCAAATTAATTTTTTTTGCAGGGACTGTACATGATATATCCTTAATGCGTAACAATTATATCTTATTATGAATTACATGTTTTAATATTTCGTTTATATTATGAGTTCGGAACAGTTCATTAATTTAACTTATATTGCATTGAAGGACTGAAAATGTCAGTCGAAACGCCTACATATTAATTTTTCACAATAAATAATTTTTACGCTGTTAATTGCGTTGGCTCTTTATTAGCTTCTTTTTTTATTCTATCAGATTTATTCTTAGAGCCGTTAAAATATCTTTATTTATATTCTATTTTGTATTTAATATATTCAAGGAGTGAAATTAAAATTCTACACATTTTTTCTATTATTTAACATCAATACATTTATCAACTTTTTTAAAATTTATTTCTTTTTCATTTTAAATATTATCTGAGATACTATCTGAGAACAAAACTTTACCTAATTAATGTTATTTAAAAAAAGTCAAGGAAGAATTCGTATATTCATAAAATATTCATGAAATTATTGATAAAGGATTTATTCGAATAAGCTAAATATAAGTGCTGTTTTTAATTCAATTTATGTACCCCTTTCAAAATAGTTTGAAGAAACCGGTTGCTTTTCTCTTTTAATATTTTTCATTGTCTTTTTCAGTGGCACGAGATAATTTTAGCTAATGGATACTTTAAGTATCAATTTGATAATCATTACATCTAGATAGTTCTTATGAAATCTTATCAGAAATTTATGCTATAATTATAGAACTATGCCACCTTGTGCAATGTGTGATCAATTCTAGAGGAAAATATCGTACGGTATCTCGTACATTTACGGGTAAAGTACCGCTAGTTGTACACAGGCACGCATGAATACATGTTTTATATGAATGTGCGTACACACTCGTGCATGCGCGGGCGTGGATACGTATTTATACCAATACAAGCGCACACGGTACACACGCATGTATGGAAAGGAAAGAGGGAACAACGGAAGAGAGTAGCTAGAAAGGAGAACAGGACAGAGAAGGAAAGAGGAAGAAGAGCATAAAACGAGAAAAATAGAAAAAAGAGTGAGATTCGATCGCGCGGAGAGCGGGAAGATCAGACGGGACGTGGACTGGGACTATGCCATGTATTCATACACAGTATCCAAGAGAGATACTCAGATGATCAGTTCATAGTATCGAGGAAGAAACGAAGAATGCAAGAAAGAGCAGGGACGGATTGTTCGATATTAATGTTAAATCTTCCTACATAGATTCGAATCGTGAATGCAATTATTTATTATAATGAAAAATTAAAGAGGACATCTTATATCACAAAAGTAGTTACAATCAGTATTGCATTTAAAATGGCATCTTCAAATTTCTCACAAGTATAGCCTTTGCTATAAGTATAAAATACATCTACAAATTAAAGTAAATGTTTTATATAATAAAACATCAATTTAAAATAATTTATTGAAAAATAATATTTATATAATATTTATTTAATATATAATAATATTTATTTAATATATAATAATATTTATTTAATATTTTTTGATATTTTACTACTTTCCTTTTGGTTTTTATTATCGCCTCTTCTACAAAAATACAATAAATTAAGAGTCAGTTTTTCTACTTCTGATGACCAAAAGCTGTAGTTTAGAATTTCGCAAATAGTGTACTAATTAGTTGATTAACTGAGATATCGAATGACTCTTTTTTTTCTATACGTTGCTTATTCCGTAAGCGATAACTTAAATCGCTGATCTCATCCATCGCAATGCTTTGTAAGAGTGAAAAAAGCAACAGAAGTTGCAGTTAGCACCGCCCCTGTCAACAACCCTATCCCCTCCAGATAACGTTTTTACAAAGCCGGTCAATCATCGTTCTATCTCATTTCTTCCTTTCTTTTTCTTTCTCCTTGTTTCACTTACCTTCATGGGCCGTCACTGGTGCAGAAGTGGGGATCCGCACACTCTGACCCACAAGTAGGCCCTGATCTCTACCCAGTCAGTGTCTATCAAACGAGTCGAAGCAAACGATGTGGGCATGCATGGCGCAACATTGTAAACGTCGTTGAACTCTCTCGTCAGTGAAGAGAAATAGTTTGATACGCACGTGATCGGAACCGTGCAAACGGGACAGTGCACCAATCTTGGTGATTTTCTTCTCTCTTTCTCTTTCTTCCTTCTTTTTTTTTTCTTTCTTGTTTTCCCTTATCAAGAAACAAACGGAGACAGCACAGGGAGACTGAAGATGATACTGAGAGCTGCCCCCGAGGGCATTGTCCTTCTGCTCGCGCTCATCGGGTTAGTTGGCGGGCAGGATGATGATTCTTTGGCCAGTACCTTTCTGTCAGGTAAAAATTCTCGATTGGCCGATGTCCACTTTTATCAATGTAGATTAACTTTAATCTCGGTTTAATTCCTTTATTCTTTATTTTTTTCTAATTTTTTTGAAGAAGAAGATAAAAAGTAATTTAAATTAAAATTAAATCTAGGGTTTATAATCATATTGTAAATCGAATGACTGAAAACTGAAGACACAAACAATATTCTTATAAAAGTTTACTGTCTTATAAAAGACTGTTACGTTTAATAAAATTATGATATTATTAGCATTGCGTCCGAAGAGAAAAGCTTTGTTGTGATAATTATACAGATGTTTTATTTGCTTACATATCCGTAAGTATCTCTTTATTATTGTTACACTTATATAAAATTGTTACTTCTACCACATTCCTAAAAAAACTTGTTATAAATATATATGAGTCTCAAATAATTATAAATTTTAATTATACATTTATCAGAGTCCGATTGAAACTTTTACCGAAATTAAACTGAAACTCGACTACATGTTAATTTCAACCGAAACCGAAACCAAAATTAAAAAAATAAGAATTTTATAAAGGCCATATGTATACACATGCCCATATATCATTTTTTTCATAAATATCATAATTTATTGAAACAATAATTAAATTTCAAAATTGAAAACTGAAATTATGTGTCAATTTTGATCAAAGAACAAAAGTATTTCTTCTTTATAAACATCATAATTTATTTATTGAAACAATAATTACACATATTAAAATTAATATTTATAAAGAAGAACTAAATGGTTTCAGTCGAAACTGACAAATAATGAGTTTTCAGTTTCGATAGAAGTTTCGGTCGAATTTTATTACTTGTATATCCGCTAAAAGGGGCCGACTGAATATCGGAAAGCATGCATTTTTTGCAGAAAAATGTTTCAGACAAAAATTGTAGGGTTTAAAAAGAAATGTTATTCAGGGTATGATCCCGAACAACATTTAAAAGTTTTAGTCGTCGGTCGGACATCTTGGGTAATATTAATAATAGCGATACTATAACTTTCAAGTCTTATAATTTAAAAAATACTTAATGAAAATGAATTTTATTGTAGCGTTTTGAAAAGTTTTTGAGACATCGACTATTAGATTCTGTAATCAAAAATAATAAGATATCCAATTTAAAAAAAATCAATTGATGATTTTGACTTGACATTGGTGTCACTATATCCAAGGTTAAACTGATGAGATCATTAAATAGATCTTTTTAAACCTTACAATTTTTGTCTAAAACATTTTTCTCAAAAATACCCTACTTTCCGAGATATTGAGCCGGCCCGGAACTTTTAACAGGTACTGTATAATAATATATATTACCAAACAATAATGCAACATAAATCGTAAGATTTCTGGAAAGATATTTGCACTATTGGTACTATTTATATAAATATTTGTGTATAAATATTTATATAAATACTTGTGTGTGCGTGCATATGTGTGTGTGTGTGTGTGTGTGTGTGTGTGTGTGTGTGTGTGTGTGCGTGTGTGTGTGTGTGCGTGTGCGCGCGCGCGCGTGTGTGTGTATACGTGCGTGTATG
>Ga0157364_1003793_pt1 | contig 14814 bp, 13 predicted proteins | sample AttsexASBM2_FD_111476 | JGI IMG/M metagenome (GOLD analysis project Ga0157364, IMG submission 111476) | Fungus gardens microbial communities from leaf cutter ant in Ribeirão Preto, State of São Paulo, Brazil - Atta sexdens ASBM2 | ecosystem: Host-associated > Fungi > Mycelium > Unclassified ... | reverse complement strand
TTATAATTATTAATATAATATAATTCTACTGACTTTGTTAGTAATTTTAATACTAATATTTTTTGTTATTATTTTAATCTTATTGTTATAGTACTCCTTTTTTTTTTTTTTTTTTAAATCGACAATTTATTACACAGTGTGTGAAGGCAGACCATGGTAGCTACTTTCATGACTATGTACAGAAGAGACGTGCTAAACAGGAAAATAGGAGAGAGAAAAGAAAAGAGAAAGAAAAGAAAAGAAAATGGAGAGGAGAACTAATCGATAAGGAAAGAGAAAAGAGTAGCTAAGATCTACTTAGTGAAATAAACTACAAGTTTGTAAATGCGAAAGCATTAGGGTTAGCGACCAAGAACATAATAAAATGGCTCAGGGAATCTCTTCTAGGGTTCCAATACCCATTGAATCTTTTGCACTCGTAGAGAATATGTCTCCTCGATTTGATGGGGTAGTTGTTGCAAGGACAAGAGAAGTCCTTGTATGGGAAGAATCTTAGTCGATACTCCCTGATGGGAGCATGATTGGTGATAGCTCTCATCGCACAGGCGCATAGCGAGTTGGAATGGCCAAATACTTGAAGCCAGGAACCATCTTTCATGTAAGATGGTTCAATAGTGTTAAAATCATCGTCTAAAAGATTGAGGAAATGATTTCCTTTTCCATCAGAAGCTTGGAATGTCATCTTCCACTGCTTGATGATATCATCGCTGTCAGACTTCTTGCAAAAATCCCAGAAAATTTTGCAAGGGAAGATGGGGATTGGTTGGAATGACTTGGAGTCCTTGTCAACATCATGGTGGAGTCTCCACTTGAGGCAGCTCGGACACTCCCAAGATTCAATGGAGTTGTTGGGGTTTGAGATGAAGAAGCTCCACAACTCACTAAGAATCGCTGCAGAGTGACGTTGGAAGGGATGAGAGCTGCTGTCAAAAAAAATTTTCACAGTGTGGATGGAGTCAGTTATGACGATGATCTTGGAGATGGCTTCATTGGAGCAGGCTTGATTAATACTGCACCTGATGGCGAAAAGCTCCACCTCCATGCTAGTCATGAATACGGTATGATGTACTGTCTTTGTGAGCGGCTAATTAGCTATGTGGACATGCGATATAGACATAGCAGTATCATTTTTGATGCTAGCATCAGTTATGATGAGAGCTGTAAGAGGTGACAAAGAGTTGTGGAGAATCATGTTATTGAGTTCTTGTGCGCGGGTTTTGTCATTTTCTTTATCTTTTTTAGTAGCTAAATTAAAAGAGAAGCGATCAGGAAAGATATCTATGATGTGAAAACCAGGAGAAAATTCCTGTTTAAGAGGTGAGAAAGATGGGAAAATGCCATAAGATTTGGTACAAGAGTCAATAAGGTGACCCTTGGTTGTGGTTTTCTGGTGGTTGGTTAAAAAGCTAATAGAATGTGGATTTGGGGAGATGGACGAAGGGAGCAAGTTATCCATGAGGTTTCTTAAGATGTGATTAATCGGGAGCTTGAAGGGTCATATTTGCGATCTTCTAGCAAGTTTCTGGAGGTGGAATCTTATAGGAATGATTCCAGCAATGGTTTCAATGCTATCTGACGGGGATGTTTTGAAAGCGCCTAAGATCCAAATGGCTGCTCTCCTCTGCATATTGTTCAGTATTTTCATATGATACAAGATCAGGGCTTTGTTAAAAAACCATAGCTGAAAGCCATAAAGTGCTATAGGAAGAACACAGCATCTGTATAGCAAACACTTTTGAAGAGGGCTGATTTCTCGCGACAAATTTCCCAGAAGTTTCATACACTTGACGGTTGATATGGCCTTATTAGCATAGTGGTCGATATGCTTGTGAAAAGCTAACTTGCAGTCGAAGATGAAACCTAAGTACTTCCAAGAGTCCTTGGGTCGTAATATCGGTCCTCCAAGAGGGGAGAGGTCTAGAGGAGGTGGGTTAAATAATTCTTGAGATCTGCTAAGATGGAAATTTTCAGTTTTTGAATGTTCAATAACGAGGCCAAAACTGTCAAGTAGTTTAGAAAGTACATTGTAACTACAGAAAATTTGGGAGTTAGAAACGTTGAAAGATTTGTTCTGAGTGATGATGAGACCATCGTTTACAAAGGAAAGAATAGAAACAGGAATTTTGAGATTTTTAAGACGCTTTTCCAGGATATATAGAAAAGGAGAGAGATATAAAGAAGAAAGAATAGGGGAGAGGGCAGATCCTTGACCCACTCTGATGTTGACGTCAAACATAGGAGAAGAAAAGGTGTTCCACATATAACTTGTTCTTCTCTTGACTAGGTAGTTTGCAAGGAAGGTTGAAACTCTAGGATCGAAGTCTGCCTTCTCAAGAATGAGAACTAGAAGTTTGTAGTTAAGAGACAGGAAGAATTGGGAGATGTCAAACGCAAGGGAACTAGTGGATTTCTCTTTGGCCTATCCTGACCGAACAATGTGAGTGAGTACGATGCTAGCGTCTGAAGTTGACTTGAATTTTAAACCACCTAGCTGACTCGGATGGATAAAATTGTTGCTCACAACTGTAAATTGAAGTCTATCAGTGACTACTTTCTCTATGAGTTTGCCTAGAGTATTGAGTAGGACTATAGGACGGAAAGCATTCGGCTTATCGTACGAAGGCTTGTTGGGTTTGGGAATAATGATAGTGGATGAAGTCTTGAAGTATTCAGGCCAGTACCCTAAATTGATGCATGAATCAGCGATGTTGACTATGTTAGTAAGACATGAGTCGTGTTTGATGATGAATTTCAGATGACGCCAGGTTAACTTGTCTGGACCCAGTGCCGATGTGTCACTACACTTGCTGATTGCTGACTTAAATTCTTCTTTGGAGAACGGAAACCAGTTTTGAGAAGGCTTGTGCTCTGTTTCATTGATGATGTTAGGGTCGACTTGGCAATTGAGAGCAGTGTTGAAGGTATTGTGGAGCGCTTTACATAGGCTGTCAAGGGTGAGACAAGGTTGTCCATCATGGATAATGGCTTTGATGGCAGGGAGTTTTCTTCTTTTAATTCAGTTCATCAACTCCCAGGGACAGCAACTCTTATTCGCAACTTCTTGGATTTTGTCGTCGAAGAAGGATCTCTTGGTGTCTTTGACGATCTTCTTGAATTTCTTCTAATTCTCGAGACTTCTTGATGATCTGTAGTTGTCGAGAGAGTGGCTACAAGCTTCTGTTCACCATTGTTTGGAATGTTTAGATTTTTTTGATTTTTTTGCATTTTTTGTCCACGCTTGATCAATGAACATACCAAACTGCTTGATGACTCATTCCAGTTTATCGATGTCTTTGATGCTAGTCATATCCAAATCCTTGAATTTCGAAATGACATCCTTAATGAACTTTGATTCTTGGTCGCTTTTTGGGGTCAAGATTAGTTTTGACATTTGGATGATCTCTTCGGATAAAGGGATAATGACTGTAAGAGGAGCGTGATCTGAAGATGAATGAGACTCTGGGGGAATAGAGTGCTGATCTAGTTCAGATGAGTCATAGCGGAGGAACATAAGGTCGATCACGGAATTCAACTCTCCTGCCATTTCAGAGTATCTAGTTGGACAAGGGTTAGTCAGGCTAGAAAGAGCAAGATTGAAAGAGTCTGCTACAATAATTAAGTCATTGCTGATAGACGAATGAAAGAGAAAGGACGAATCCCATAAACTATCCCTAATGTTAAAGTCACCTGTCATGAGAACAACATTATTAATGTTCGCTTCAGTATCCTTAAGATACTTTAAAGCAGTGTGAGATGAATCAGAATAAACATTCAAGATGTAAAAGCAAGTGTTGTTGTTAGAAAAAGAAATAAGGCTGATGTCTCTATGATTAAAGATGTCTTTGCGCAAGAGAAAATAAAGAGCAGAAAGGCGAATGTTAATATATGCTAAGACCCTTGGAAAGTCTTTGTCATTCGAAGGAATTCTGGCGAAGGTCATCCAGTTTGGATGATGACTGGAGCCCATAAGAGGATCTCCTTCACAATTCAAGGAGCTGGGAATTTTACGGATTTCGGACCAAGGAGGTTCTTGAATTAAGATGATGTTGAAATGGGTTAAGGTTTTGAGGAGGGTGTTGACTAAGAGAGAGTTCTTGCGAATGTTTTGCAAAAAGATCTTGAAATTTTCCACAATCATTGATGAGTAGCGTCATTCGCTTCAGAACAAAATGATTTAGATCTATTCTTATGGATCTCAGCATATTTTCTCTGGTGCGACTCCCTGTTGAACCTGTAGTGCCAAAACAGGCATTGATTGGAGTCGGCAAGGTGGTCTCCACAACAGTTCGAGCACTTGAACAAGTGGGGGCATGGTTCCCCTTTTTTAGTTTCCAGTCTTGGTGGATTGATCTTGTCGTTAGCCTTGCAGCACCATCCAAATTCTCGATGGTGTTCCGACTTGTGTGGGCTATTGCATTTGACACACTTGGCTCCTTAAATCCTGCACAAAAAAGTAGCGTGGCCCCACTTCCAGCAGTTTTTGCACTGTGGTACACTGGGATTCATGTTGGCTCCTCAGATTGTCGCGATATAATTGCCGACATTGAAGCACCTGTTGATTAGCATCTTTGCATTGCTACCACTCTGTACATCCCATATATCTAGCCAAATGATAGACATATCAGATTTAGGAGAAACTTTTATTACTCTTGGTTTGGATGCGAGTGAGGTATTATCGAAGATATGATTCTGCTTGAGAATCGTTTTGATGTCATTTGGGATGAGTCTCTCCTGGAAGTTTGCATGTGGGAAGAATGGTATACCAATAATCTTCAGGTAGGATTTGGATTTAGGAAGATGAGGTTCGTCTACCTGGAGAGAGTTGATGTTGTTCAAGCTCTTGACATAATTGTTGATGATGGCCATGTCCGATTGATGTGATACCTTGTTTGTAATGATAGTAATGCCTATAGGGTCAGTGTGGATGTAGTCAGTTAGAACGTCTGACTTAGCATTGCGCAGGAGCCTGTTCATGTTAGCAACATGAAGAGACGAGCTCTTTATGAAAGAATTGATATTTTCCCTGCTCATAGGGATGATAACCTGTTTTCTGGATGGACCCTTTGTCGTCATCTTGATGCGAGGTTTTGGTTTGGCTTGACCATTGACGATGTTGTTTACCTGATCAACCTTTTGAACATTGAGGGAAGGGAACATTTCTTTGATTTTCAAAACTTCCAATGTGTTGTTGGATGTTTTGGTTGCCTGAGCGTAAGACTTACCAGAATTGTTCAAATTACCATTGATGTTGTTTTTAACCAAAGGCTTGTTGGGTAAGAAGTACTTGGAGATGATATTGACTTCTTTCTTGGTTTTGGCCGGGAGAGGGGGCGGCGGTGGGGCTTTGTTGATTGTGACTGGGTTTGGGTTCTTGATAGTCTTGCTAGATGATAAGGGAACTACTCTAGGAGTAAGTTTAGCTGAAATATTTTCCCTAAGTGATTTAGAGTGGTTATCAGTATAGAGGGAATCCCAACTAGATTGATAGACTAAGGATAAAAAATTCCAGACCGTGTCACTGATGCTGTCAAAGTTATTCAGATCATTAAAAGATTTGGGATTGACTTTCTTATTAGAGATGTACTTCACCATAAAGTTGAGCGACTGTTTAATATTCTTCAAGTCTGAAGCAATGTGTTCAACCGAGCCATGAAGGGAGATGGACTGGAAGTTTCCACTCCATAGGTCAGGTTCCGTTGGGCCATTAGGATCGTAAGATAGTTGAATGTTGATGACGTTATCATCATTGACACGAGGAGTTTGAACACGCATATTGTTCATGGAAACATGGTTGTCGTGATTTGCCTGAGTAGAGGAGGCCTCATTGTTTACACCCTGAAACCTTGTGTTGTTGGTAGTCTCAGCTGCCTTCCTGAGACGAATTTCCTTCTCCCTTTCATCCTTATAGGATAACACGGGAGATTCTACTGGTGGGTCAGAATCAATATCCATACTGTTATTCAACTCCATTTTCTCATGATAAATGGTAGAGGAGACCGTAGAGAACATTGAAGAGTCCCTGGACCAGTTCTTGTGGATTTGAGGGGATCTACCCCTTGTATCGTTGTTGATAACAGAATTAGTCTCTGTGGAATGGTCCATCTCTGTGTTATTGAAAATGTTCACAGAAGGTAGCAAGTTTTGTTAGTTGTTGGACAGAATTGTAGTGCTGAAGGAAGTTAGAAAAGTGAATTTATTTGCTGTCTCTTCAATAAGTGCTACCATACAAGATGGTGGTAAGAGGAAAGAGACGGTCTGTTTTGAATCCAAATGTCATAAAGGCTGTGTTATAGTGCACCTGAATTCTTATATTTTATTTGAATTTTCTTTTTTATTTATTTATTTTCTTTACTTCAATTTGTCTTTTTTTTATTTTTTGCTTCTTTTATTTCTTGGACAATGAAGAGGTATGTGACTGCAGTCACATGTCACATTACATACATAACATTATATCATAGGTCTAAAACATTATAAAAAAGACTAGAAGAAATAATATTAAGGTATATGTATTATAATTAATATCTCATGTCTAATAGATGGTTGTTTCATGGACATACATGTATTAGGGTCTCTTCTCTATAACTCAATGATCAGCTGCACTGCATGTTAGCAATATATAGAATTAGTCAGCATCTTATGTTGTAGTATAGGTTTTCTTATATTTTATGACTCATTTACATTGTATATAACATATAAACTATTTATGGTCTTTAGATATACAGCTATAGATACACTCTTGTATTTTTACACTTTAGCAATTGATTATATTTCTTATTTCTCTCAAGTCTTTGCCTAAGTTGCAACTTAAGCCAAGTTAAAGGTCATAACAATATGTCTATAACATGTTAACCTCATGGTATACTTATGGATGATGTATGAACCTTAGGGTAGGGTTATTTATTGTTATTACAGACTATATATTAGTAGTATATATAGTGTAGAAATATATCAGAGACTCCCTGTCAAGTTCTCTTGTAATTTTCATAAGACTCTTATAACTTAAGACTACTTTAGTACATTATTAGTCATTTTGACTATTGAGTGCTACAATACTTATCCTAGGTTGCAACTTAGGCAAAGGCTTGAGTAAGAATAAAAGAGATAATAGATTGGTAAAGTATAAAGACACAGAACAATATCTACTACTATATATATCTAGAGATCATAAGAAAAATGTATGGTGTTTACAAGTAATATATAAGGAAGAAATGAGGAGAACATAATGAAAAAACCCTAAAATGTGTTCAGGTCATGTCAACTATAAGGCAACCATAAGGAAAACATCTGTATAATATGAGGTAGAGATTATAGTGATTATAGCAACTCTCATATTGAGATTTATATAAAGAGATCTGTTACTTTGTGAATTCCAAGACCAAAACACTCCAAATACTTGTTATCAACTCTGTAAAGTTCTCCACTATAAATCCCAAATACTACTATTGACACTGTAAGGTTTATCAAGTCAACTCTACCATCTCTACTCCCAAATTCTATTAAGTGCTACAGTCTAGATGATCATTGTCCTGTGCTTTCTACTATCATTAGATAAGCCTCTAGTACTTTCAGCTAATAATTCTATCAGAGTTTCTGACTATCTGGCCACAATTATTTTGTTAGTGTTGTTCTGCTAGATTAGAATATACTTAGAGTATTGAGAGTAATTGCCACCTTCATGAGACCTCATTCTGTTCTCTCAGGTTTCTCCTAGAGGTAAGTGCTATATGTACTTTATCTGGACATTATGACTTAGATTTCTCCTAGAGCTTAAATTGCAAACTCCATATCTCTAACTCAGTCTCTCTAATAGTTTACAAGAGAAACTCAGCATAAAGTTCTCAACAGATTAGACTTCTTACATAATGGTCTGTAACTTACAATATATAATCTATCCTAAATTTCATGTGATGTCCATAAGTCTAGTATATACTATGAGAATAATATGTCATAGCTATATACTCTAATATCATCATTCTAGCATATTCTCCATCCTTTTATAACACATGATTGTAATCAGATGTATAGTCACATGACTATGGCATGTGATCTCTTATTGCTAAAACTAAAAGTAAAAGAAAACAAAAATAAAATCCATAAAAAGGAAATAAATCCATATAAAATCAGAATCAAGTCTAGGGGTCTGGTGTTGTATCATAATATGCCATGTATTTTTCTATAAGTTAATAATATCCTAGTAGTATTGATTTTTCCAATGTTATGTTAGATCTAGCTTATCAGTCAATTTGTATTTCTTTACAAACAATTCTTATTCCAATAACAAGTCAATAATCTTAAACATTTAATACTACCTATAATATTTTGAATATTGGTTTGAAGCTTAACATCAATATTGATCATTTTCTTCCTCCTTTAGTCCTTAGGATGAGCTGATATTTTTACAGCATAGTTTCAGGGTGTCGGTCGTATTTGTGGTTGTTATTGTGAGCGTCGTGTGACATTTTCTTCCTTCAGAGCGCATTTACATTTCTCAGCTTCAGAGTATACTCAACTCATAGCCAATGCCTTGGCCTCCAAAAGTCCTCAGGCAATTCGCCCTTGTTCCTCAGAACCCGGCAGAGAAGGAATTTCATGGCCCATATAATAAACTTCTCAACATACTCTTTCCTGCGGATACAGATTTCACAGTTTGCCCACAGTATCAGGAAATTGATTCATCCAGAACGGCCGATTTTCTTGTGACATATGAAGTACTTCTTCGAAACAGGCCAGTCTTCATTCTAGAGCTCAAAGCTCCTGCGGAACTCGTATACATATCCACCCGTCAGAAAGCCGACGACCAGATGAGGAAACGAGTGGCGGATCTGAGGGGTAAGTAGGTTCCATTTGATGACCTCAAATCGTCATTGACGAATGGTTCAATAGGCAGCTGCCCCATTCCAATTCTGCATGGAGTGAGTGCGATGGGCACTAGGCTCTGCTTCTATCATGTGCCTTCGGGTAATGAGGATCATGAGATCCAACCCCCTGTTATCGAACGCCATCCGAGGATTGTCAACGATACGGCGCCAGATGACCGATGGGATTGTGATATTCTGGATGAAGGGGGGGAGAGGAGGTTGCGTGCTGTTGTTGATGAAATCCATCAAGCCTGTGCTGCACTTGAGCAGTGATTCAACATGTATGTATATAGCACTTCTCTCTGTTATCAAACTTCCGTGTAAGAGACTATTATACTGCTTATAAAGCATCTACTCAAGGAGCATGTTCTGAGGTATCTATAGTGTATTTAAGGGCCACGTTTTCCTGATAATAATGTGCAAAATGCTATTTTATAACTAGAAAATGATTTCTGGTACAACAATATAGTACAACATCAAGTCAAGAATACATTACACATAAAAGATATTGGCACCATCTCCCTTATTCCTTTCATCTGTCACAACATGTTGTAGCAATGACTCTCATGAGGGTCACAAGAGAACTCAACAAGAAGTTCTCATTATGTTACTGTTACTGTTATAGAATGATCTATTCACTGATCTATATGACCTTCATGTTATACAGGGTTCTACATACTTTGCCCATATGTTAAGTATGGTTCTTGCTTCCAGTAGAAGTCTACAGATATTGTATAGAAGGAAATGAATCAAATTTATGTCAATGCATAATCTTCTACTCAGCTCCTTCATTAGTTCTGTTACAAACTGTTAGGGTTAGTGACAGAGCTTTGACTGCCTACAATGTTTTTCCCAGATGTTTAACTTTGTATTGAATGTATATAGGTTTGTTATCCTTAACCAAGTGTTAGCAAAAGAGTACAAGCAGGCAAGATCATAGACAATAACATGCCAAAGAACATCTATAGTGATTGTGGTAGATTGTGTACAGTTGAAGTGAAATAATATTACATGTTAATTCTGGTCCTCTAGTCAGGTTAAGATACTGGCTGCTAAGGCAGATTTTTCCAATACCAGAAGATCTCTTATTCAAATTATATTGTAGTCTCTGGTATTCTTGACCATAATTTCAATTGCTTATAGGATATTACTATGGGTACATTCTATATATAGTTTGTGTATTTTGAGCTTGTTTTCTCCAAGAGTACTCAAATTATCTAGCTTCTTCTGCTTAGCAGCTTCTTTTATATTTTCTTATATAGAATTCTCAATATATATATACTAATCAAGAATTGCATATAACCTACCTTGAAGATTTGCAACATTTATTTGCTATGGTATCTAGTACAACAAATCAGACAACTTGGACAATAAATATAAGTATGGAAGCCAGACCTTACTCTACTTGGATCTCTATAAGAAGATCTATGTTGAACTTTTCTATGAAAACATATATTTTGTCATGTAATTCAATGATTTGTTCTTTTGAGGACTATATATTCAGTAAAGAATCTATCTCAGATGAATTGATATATATACATCTAATTTTTGAGCTACTTTTGAATAAAATCTACCACTTCTTTCATTATTCCAGGAAATTGAATGATAGTGGCATCTAGTTAATCAGATTTTGGAACTTGTTGAGCTGATTGAGTTGGCAATCTAGAATACTAATACTTTTTTTGCAAGATTTTTCATTGTTTCATGAGATTCTTCTTGACTTTTGAAATACTAGATAACAAATTAGTCACTCTATCAGCATAAGAGAAGAAAATGGACAATCTTGTAAACAATTTCAATGTAATCAAACACTTTTGATACTATACAATTCAGCTACTTTAAGTCAGATAATGGTTGTGTATGTTAGTCATCAATGTTTTATTTTGCTGAAAGACTTTTCTAGCTCTATAATCATCTTAAAAACATCTCTTTTAAAGATGAAAAGATCTGATATAAGTTAGAAGCTGTTCAAGTTCTTCATTATAGCTTTGACTTATACATCTAGCATACTCAAGTTACAATTATAGATCTATAACAGAACTTAAGTCTATATATTGGTAGTAATTAAGATAGCATACTTCCACAATGACCTAGAGGTACAATTCTTCAATTGTATTATCAAACTCTATCATGAAGTATACTAAAGCACCTGAGTAAATCAGAAGAGAATAAGGAAAATATTGACTTACATTTTGTTTTCTTTTATGTTTCAAGAATCAAGAGAAACATATTTCTATAAATTTTTAAACTTGATGTTAGAGAATTATCATTGGTGGTGTGCTAAAGACTAGATATTTTTGGTTACCAAGAATATGTTTTGCATATTTCAATATTCAGTTCACTTTAAGAATACTATACTATATGATAATTTAAGACTTCTTGTGTTGAAAGAACAGAATATATAGTAGTATGGTGCAGCATGGATATTTGGCAACCACTTACCAATAGTAAGTTCTGTAGTGAAGAGCTTAGTAGTATGAGCAAAGTAAGATAAGCAGTAGTTGTGAAGAAATCTCACTTATTAAGCTAGGTAAGTGTTCTAGAAGCTAGGATAATATTCAGGTAAGAGTAGATCTACTCATATAAACTACTATATACTATAGAAGGTAGTCTGTCACATAGTATAGTACACAGACTATTAGACATGATTATCTAATAAGATCTAAGCATAATAATTAACAAAAAGAGAAGAGATAAATAGGCATGTAAAAATAGATCAAGAGATGTAGATAAGATTACCACTGATAGTATTACATAAGCATTATCTTAGAATAAAATTTCAGAGTTTTCCTTACAGTAGTAGTATATTAAGCTCAAAGTAAAATTTTCTACTAACTATTATATTACTAATAATAGTATGAATTCTTAGTTAGCAGAATGTTTTCAATACTCCCCTTCATTTAAGATGGTAGCTATTAAGTAACAGAAACATAAGTTAAAGGACTTAGAAATTTTCTAAATTAAAAAGATAAATAAAAATCTCAACTAAGGTTGTAACATTAGAACTCAATCTACCTATTCTTTGAGACTACCCAACATAGGGCTTTTCCTATCTTTTATCTTACACACTCTTTATTCTTGACTGAGAGACAGCTCAGCCTCTTAGTCAAAAAGAATTGCTAGGCCCTAGGCATAAGAGATATACTAGTTAGATAAGGTAAACCTGGCTATTTAGTTGTACCAAAGTTCACTAGTGTAGGTAGACATATTACCTTATGTGGACATAGTAAATAGTTTTTTGTATAAAAGTCTCACACTGCAGCATCCTCTTGTGACCTGTACATGTAGAGGAATAGTGGGGTCTTCTACAAGTCTCTTCTAGAGTAGGCATTTCCTTCTTAGAGATAATAGTTTATCAAATCCAATTAGAGTAATAGCCAATAGAGCAGTAGACAGGTAGTTAGTAGATAGTATTAGATAAGACAAGAAAAGGACTTACTAGCACCTACTGAGATTGAGTTAGACAATAAGTACAAGTTAGGGAGCAAAACTAATACTAGTTCTACTTTATCTTCTCATTCCTCATCACTGTCCACACTACTACTATTACTACCACTTATCCCAAACAACCCATCACCACTATATATCATGAGTCAATGCAACTTGATCAATTATAAACAAATTATCCAGCAACAACAGGAGCAGCTTACAGTAATACAAGCACAACTCCAAGTGCTGTTAGCAGTACAAGGAGGAGCAGTGGCACCTAGGATCAGGACAAGTATAGAAGTGGCTAAGCTATAAGTGGTTGATGGAGTAGTAGAAAATGTTTTAGAATTTATTATAGTATGCAAGTTATTTATTAGGATAAGAATAAGAGAAGACATATTAGAAGAGCAAATTTAGTAGATACTATCATATATATAGGAAGAATCAGCAAATATCTAGAAGGAGAATATGTTAAACAACCTAGAAGTAGAGAACTTAGAATATAAAATGGCAGAAGAATTTTTAGCAAATCTAAAAAAGGAATTTAGTGGCAGAGATGAAAAAGCAGTCAAGATAGTAGAATAAAAAGATTAGAGTAAGACAACAAAACAATGGAAGAGTTTGTACAAGAGTTTAGAAGAGTAGCCAGAGAAAGTGGTTACAAAGTTTGACTATTAGTAAAAGAATTCAAATATTGCATAAATAGAACTATTCAGGAAAAACTTATGAAGTCAGAATGCCAACTAAGAACTATTGAGTAGTGGTATAAACAAGCTACCAATTTGAATTAGAACTAAAGAAAAAGCAGAAGAGATGAAGAAAGACTGGAAAGATAGAATAATGGAGTTCAAACTCTAAGGTAGAATATTAATAAGACATCCAGACAAATATTTTCATAGCCTCAAGTTTGGTTAAGAAGACAGAAAACTCCCCAATAGTAGGCATAACCAAGGTTTTCTCTAATAGAAGGAGTAAAAAGAACAAATGTAGTAATAGTATGCTCAACTTAGCAGGCAGGGTTTGCACCACAGTACAACCCATATGCCATAAAGGTATTAGAATTGTAAACATTGGACTTTGTTTTTTTCCTCTTTTTATTTTATTTTATTTTTATTTTACTTACAATTTTTTAGGGTTAGAATTTAATGTGACATCACAGTCACAAGTCACATGACATTGTCACTGTTACTGTCATCTAGTCACATGATCACAATAGAAGGTTCTAGGACAATGATATCATATAGTATGTTTTATACATGTTGATCTTAAGAATAGCACATGATTATTTAGGGTAGGCTAAAGTAGTAGAGCACAGACCAACAGTTGTTAGTATAAGGTAGATACTTTGTACCTAGGAACTCTATTGAGTTCTCTTGTGATTAATCTAATCTAATGTTTATTTTTTTGGTTCTAACTTTAAGCCTTAAAGATATAACAGGAGGCAGATTATGAGAACAGAGAACAGAGAACAGGAATTGTTGTAACTGCAAGGGATTTGGACATTTGGCTAGGAATTGTAGAAATTGGAGAATCAAACAAAAAATAAAACTGGAATATGAAGAAAGCAAGAATAATGGACAGAATAGTTTAAATGGAAAAGAAGATCTAATAGTCCTTAATTAGGTCTCAGTAGCTACAATAGATTTACAATGCTCAGTAGAATAATAGATAATATCTCCTACTACAATATAAATAATAGAGATATGTTGAGAGAGGTCACAGTGAAAATTAGACTTAAGAGAATCAATACTCAGGAAGAAGTAAGTAAAGGCTCTGTTGGATAGTAAAGCAACAGAATTGGTCATAAGTTTGGAGTTTGCTAGAAAGCAGGGGTTTAAGTCAAAGAAAATTAAAAAAACCCATATATGTGAGGAATGTGGACAGTTCCTTTAACAAGGAGAGACCTATTGAGTATACAGTAGAAGTCAATATTTATTACCAAGGACATAGGAAGAGGATGGAGATCAATGTGATCAGAGGGCTGAAAAATAAAACTCTGAAACCACACAATTGAGATAAGGGAAGTATTTGTACCAAGAAGAGGGAAGGTGTATCTATTGTCAAGAGAGGAACAAGAGGAGATGCATGAGTTCATATCAGAACAGTTGAGAAAGGGTTATATCAGACTCTCAAAATCACTTCAAATAGTACCTGTTATGATCTTAAGTCTTTTAGGGTTAGACAAAAGAACAACTCTTGTATTGGAGTAACACAAGAGAACTCGATAGAGAACTCTTTTACAAACTCGTCTACCTTATATAGTCCTACAGATGGTCTGTGCTCACTACTGTGCACCCTACCCTAAACAACCATGTGTAGCCCATGAGGCCAACATGTAATGTCCATATTGTGTGACATCATCTGTTCTCGAATCTTCTACTAAATTCTCCTAAGTCTCGTGATATGTCTTGTGATTATGCCATCAGGTTGTGACTGATGTGACAGCATGACAGATCAGCCCTAACCCTAGTTGTTCTAAAAATAAAAAATAGAAAAATAAAACAGAATGAAAATAAAAATGAAAAGT
>Ga0157364_1003792_pt1 | contig 14817 bp, 5 predicted proteins | sample AttsexASBM2_FD_111476 | JGI IMG/M metagenome (GOLD analysis project Ga0157364, IMG submission 111476) | Fungus gardens microbial communities from leaf cutter ant in Ribeirão Preto, State of São Paulo, Brazil - Atta sexdens ASBM2 | ecosystem: Host-associated > Fungi > Mycelium > Unclassified ... | reverse complement strand
ATGACACTTCGTGTGACACTAATTATTAAAAAGAAAATTAATAGCTATTATTTTTCATATTATTTATAAAATATATTCTCTATCTATATATAGTCTTATTACTTCCTCACGAAGAAGAAATCCATAAAATTTATTTTAGAAAAAATTAATTAAGATTCTAAATTAATTAAATTAATTAAGATTCTCTCTCTCTCTCTCTCTCCTCTCTCTCTACATTTGGAGCCCCGAAACCTATAAGATCATCTATACAATTGTACTACAATTAATTATAATATCAGAATACACTATTCTGCTGAGAGTACTGTCTTCTACTGTCAATCTAATTTTTTAAATAAAAGCTTACGAGATGTACGAGAATGTACATGAATATATGCGAATATATATGCATATTTATTAATTAATGATCAACATTACTAAGAAAAAATAATTAAAAAAATAAAATTCCAAAAATTTCACATCTCGAAAAAATTTTATGAAAATCCTTGATTTTCAAGAATAAAAAGAAATTCCCTGAAAATTCCAGATTTTTCAGAATTTTCGGTAGTAAACACCCTCCTGTTTTTATAATATTTTTATAATATTTTTCACGTAAAAATCATCTCTTGATAGGTGAACGAGTAGGTAAAAAAGTTTCTAACTAGCAGTTGCATCCTCTAGCTTCTATTGCTCGAGGGCGCCACGTGCTTTGCATGACATCCATGTTGCAATTTTCCTTAGGTTTGTTTTCTGTTTCCTGCACGACTATTGCACTAGAACTGACTGAATTTAACTAGTGCAAGCCAGAATTAACAAGTGTAAACGTGCAGACAAGGAATAAAAAACATTCTAATGCAAGATAAAAATGTCATCCCATATTGTTTATGTATATAGACGTGTACACGTGTCCATAGAAACTAACATATATGCACGTATTTTCGTTTTGTGCTAAATATGGCCAGCTGATTCCGAGTTTCATTAGCCTATGAATAATATGAAGATCGATTTCAATGCCAACACGAGACGAGACAAGATCATATTTAATGCCAAATGCACAGTCAGAATACGAATAATATGCAAATAATAATCGTTCATTATAATTTAATATTAATATTAATATTAAAATAAAAAACAACAATTGGAACAATAAAAGATATAAAAAGACTTAATACATATGTAAATAAACTAATTTTTCCAGTAGTTAATATTTATTAGTTAATTTAATTAAAGATAATAATAAAATCGAAAAGTAGATTTTGCAATCAAGATCAAATCAATTTATGTAAATTTTTATGTAAATAATTTCCAATACTTTTATCTTTTTATTGGATATAAAAATTCGTGTCTGAAAAAAATTTTTATTTTCCAAAAAAATGTCTATATAAGTTTGGGATAAAATATTTTATTTAAATTTTGGCAATTATATTATTATACTTCGATAAAGTTTTAAAAATCTGTTTTTTTAATTGCAAAGTGATTTTTGGCGAAGTTATCGATTTGGCGATCAAAGTCAAAATGTTCTTTTCATTAAATCCGCGATAACTGATCAGTAACAAAAAAAATTTAAGAAAATTTTAAAAAAAGATTTTGTAAACAGAACTTTAAGCTTTCACATTAGAAAGTAAAAAATGTTTGCAATTTTTTTGGCAGATTCACAAAGTGAGAAGAAAATTTCTCATTTTGTTCAACTCGTAATTTTCTATAAATAAAAATTAACTCACAGAAACTAAAAAAACATAGTAATTTTTCAAAACTAAAAATTTTAAACTTTAAAATCCTTTTTTCTAAATTTAAATTTCTTTTATTTTTAATGAAGTTGCAGCTACTTGAATTTTGAATAATAAATCGGACATGAATTTTTACACTAACTTCTAACATAAATAATTTTATCGTATTTCAAATATATCTATAAGCATCTTTTTTAAATCTTTCTTCTTATATCTATGTTCAAACGAAACTTGCAATTCCACGAACGAATTCCACAAACTTGCGCTAGTTTCGCAAAAATGAGCGAGACTTATCAAGGCTTATCCTTTTTAGCTGATCTTCTTGCACAGTTCATCCTTTTCTCTCCACGTTGGAGAAAAAAAAGAGAAAAAATCAACCTAACAAGCATTTCAGCTAGAGGAACAGGTATCCAATAGAAGAAAAGAAACGGAAGTAGATAAAGGCAGATAAAGAAAGGAAGATTACAAGAGCGATGACACGTGCAGGGTGGGGCCGCGCAATTATCGATCACTATCATTTATGCTTTTGTAACGGAATAGAAATGCAGCTGCAAATTCTCCCCTTCGAACAAACCCTGTCACACCCTGCCAGGACGAGGTTTTTCGTCGAAGTCCGGCCTTTCTGGCTTTTCACAAGCGTTTCTCACGCAAAGGTTACAAGCCAAAGGTCAAACTTTTTTTTAGTGAATTTGTAACTTAACCGGTCGGATTAAATTCATGAAATCAATTGAAGTTCGTCGCTATATGTATAGTACATATACTTATTCAAGAAGACGCGCCACTGTGGCTGCAGCTGCAGTCACGGAATGCCGAACGACGCGCGGCGGCCTTCTTCCCGCAAATGTTTATCGCGTATCAAATTAAACGATCTTTACGAAGAATCGGTCGACTGACGAGCGGCGTAGGCGAAATGCAGATCACGTATTCTAATCCTGGATCATCGCGTTTCGACCTTCTGCATGAAGTTTCCATAGATTGGATGATTCACTCGCTCAGGAATTTGATTTATAGGTGCGTGTGCGAAATATGTGTTAAAGAAACATTTATATTTTTAAAAATCTAAAAATCTCTTTTATATAGAATAATTGATAAAACAATTAAATTTGTAAAACAATAAAGTGAGATCGTCTTATTAATTGTCTTAAATTTTTCGAAGTTTTCAATTTTCATAATTTTTATTAAAGAAATTGGAAAATTTGAAAAGATTTTATTATACTATTATTATTATTATTATTATTATTATTATTATTATTATCATACTACATAATTATAAATATTTGAAAGTTTCATGAATCATCGCCGTTAGCAAACAGTGACAGCACACTAAATATTGATATCCATTCCAACTATGTCAAATGATAAAATTTACGCCGACAGTCGCATGAGTGGAACATATAAATTTAGATACGTCTTAACTCAAATATATTTTTAAGTATCTCACTGAATTATATATTTTTCATTAAAATATATATTTTTCTCTTACATATATTAAATAATAGAAAATAAAAAATAACGAGAAAAAAAATATAAATATTTCAATTATTCTTCTAAATATTTTTAAGTTTTATTATTTTTTACTAAATTGTTGCATTATTTGGATATGCAAAATTTCTTTGACATAAAATTAATTGAAACTTTCTATTCAAAATGTTGACTATCATTTAATATTAAAGTCGAAGTAATATTGAGGGAATATTCAAAATTTTTATTGATTCTAAAGAAAAATTTGGATTATATGTTTTTGGACGCTACAGCATATAATAATTCCGGTTATTGTCACGGCGATAATTACCGTTTGACATGTTGGTGCACTACATTAATTCGCGTTAAATGATTTCGCTCGCGACATGACATGGCGAGCGTTTATCTCATTGCAGTTCGCTGCGCTTCGCTACGTCGATTAATCTACAAGAACGCAGTTTTCTCGATACAAATGATGAAACCGATACACCGCAGCCTTTCTCCTTTTGCGACTGTTGTTGCAGGAAAGACAATGTTTACAATAAAAAAAAGTGTTCAGTTTGTAACGTAAATATAATATACGTCATAAATATCAAATATCACCTTGAGTCTCGCATAATTAATGCAGCGATATCTTACAGAATATCTTGTGTCGATTTAAATGGCAAAGTCATTTTCGAGATAATATCGCGGGATAAATGTAAATGATAATTAGATGCAATCTTAAAGGCAAGACTTCTCATAACGATTACAATATCAAATGATGGAATCTGTCTCTTTGATTAACATTTGATTATTCATTATGTCTCATTATGTAATTGATATATTATTAAATTACTGTTAATATCAAATTATACTCAATTTAAATTATTTTTAATCATTTTTATAAGTCACCACTCTCATTTAATATATCGTTAATTTAACTAAATAATGGAGTTAAATAATTTAACTCAAGAAAATGTATTAAATATGATTGAATCATAATGACTAAAATTTTTGAACAAATTTTTTATAAAGAGCTAAATTTATATTGAAAGTAAACACAAATTAATAATAAGCTGTATCATTGCACACTTGATAAAAATAAATTTCGAGCTAACTTTATCAGTTCATCGAGGAATATGTCTTCAAAGTCTGACATATGGGAATTGCTTATGAAGCATTCCGTATTGATCGCAGTTACTTCAAGCTTTTAACACAATCAGTCTTAATCTCCGTTGTGACAGCAATCGATCGATTGTTCTTGCAACAAAAGCTTCTCTCGTTAAAATATTACCCTTTAAGCACAGTTTACATTATTCTGGCAAGAGAACAAATTAGGCTGCATTCCGTTGCATACATAATGTGCATGATGTATCACTTTATTTTTGTTTAACACTCTGCAACAATAAGAATAAAATGATACCTCATGCACATTATGTATGCAACGAAACACAGCATTAGACACGAGTTTTCCTTAAAATGTGAGTCTCGATGAAAAATGCATACATGATGATAAACTATCGGCTAGCGACAGAACACATTATACTTATTGTTTTACACTATGCAGATAATACACATGTTTAAAAATTATCTCAAAGATATCGTTAAAAGACTTTTTAATGTATTATTATTTTAATGTATCGTTTTTTTTAATGTATTCAAGACTTTCTGAGAAAATACATCCAGAAATTATCTTTTATAAAACATTTTTTTGAGAATGTCTAGTTACTGGCATTATCGATAACAACATTTCTTAATTGGATACATATAACATTGCTAATCTGTATGCCCACACATGTATATCTAAAAAACATCATAAAGACATCTTCCAGACATTGCGTATTATCTGAAATGGATCATAAAAATATTTACTATTTATTAAAAATCTTCAATGATTTTTATAATTTTTTTATTTTAAACTATGTCATAGCAATGTGATAAGGTAAAATTTTTCAGAAACATATTAATAAAAAACGCAAAGATAATTTGGAATTGCTTGAGAAACTAATACAGCATGGTTTAAGATTTACAAATTTCCTTAAAAAGTGATCTATATTATATATATATATATATAAAATAGATTATTTAACAAAGTGCAAATACTAAATCGTTGATATGTCGTAAAACAATTCTAATTCCTCTTTTATGTTTTTCTTTATTGCTTTTTGCTTAATTGTATATTATACACATCTAAAAATAAAACTCTCTTACATATGTATAAGACTTTGTAAAAACATCTTAAAACAGAAGAACAAGAATCTAAAAGCATCATGTAATAAAATAATTATAAAACAAAATAAAATAAAATTATTATAATTATTATAAATAAAATAAATATAATAATTATTATAATTCTAAATTTTATTTAAAATAAAAATAATTTTGTGGCTCCATACTCAAATTCTAAAACATAAATTCTCTGGATTCTTATTGCGGAGAGACATCCCCTATACATTACCCCCCAGCGATAAGGAATGAAAATAATTGAATGTAATTGTTTATGCAAATGTAAGTGAATGTGGCAAAGTTAATGTTATTCATATCGCGAATGTTTGCGAACATCCTTTATCAACTTGCGCTTGATCAGCTTCGCTATTATATCTATTGTCTAGCCAAATGTTTCGTTCTGCAATAATGTGAAACGATTTTCTTCTATTTTGATTTTCTATGATTAATTCCCACCGTCACGGCGTATTTTTAACATTTCTTGGTAAAGATATCTCCTTAACATGACGATCGTCAATGACTATTAAAATTCAATCATTGATTCGCTCTATTTCGCAAAAAATTACTCGTTTTCTGAATATCGATATCTCAAACAGAATAAGAAATAGTCATAAAAATGACGTCAAAGTGGTTCCAGAATGATTATCATTAATCATCCAGAGCAAGCGGTAGATCTACTACGCAATGTTGTTTGAAGTAAAGATTCTAATAATAGATAAGAATAAGAATAACAATTTTCTTTGTGAATTAACGTTAAGATAAAAAATAAAAATTATTATATTTGTGAATTTACTATTAATTTTTAATTCTATCTGTTACCGTAGTAACTATTTTACACAAATGTCAAACAATTTAATTTCCTTTATGATATATCTGCAAATTTCATTAAAAAACATTAGAATCATTAAAAAACTTGTGTTTATTCTCTTTTATACGAGTCACTTTAGTTCTTTGAAATTAATTTAATCAACATGTATATTAAACACTTCTCACAGATCTAATACGACGCAAGTCTACAATTGTGTTACAGATTTTGGCGTCAGTTCCGAATAGAATTACCATATCTGAATCGCAAGAAAGAGTATACGTATATATATTATACTTTTACATATATAAGAAAAATCCTTCGATCACCTCAGTAAACAGTTCAGTATCAGGCTCAATATCTGCTCTTTGCCTTAACAAAAGTGAATTGCAAAATTATCGAAATGTTGGCATTCCAAAAATGAATATGGAGATAATCCACATAGCTTATATGTACTTTTTAAAGAAAAATAATCCAAGGGCGGAGTATGATGATTTTTTTATGTATTAAATTTAGATATTTAATAAAATAAAATTTTTAATTTCGATTGATAATTATTATTAATATAATTTTAATTTAAAATTTTAATGATCAGAAAAAAGAGAGTTTTATGATCATAAAAAGTATATGTACTCTTGAAAGAGTATGGCTGGTAATTCTAACTCCGGAGGATTAAAAATAGGACTGTTACTTTTGACAACTTCAAAGATTCAAAGCTTCAAAGCACTTTAAACTTCAAAGATTTAATTAATTTTATAAATTCAACTCTTTTCAAAGCTTCGAATTGTTAAAATTGTCAAAAGTAACAGCTCTAATTAAAAGTCACTTTTTGATTGCATTCATCTTAACATTACTATTTGACATTATCGCGACCTTATTCTGCTTGAATAATCTGATTCCAAATTCTTCAAAAAAATATCTGATTATTGCTCGAACAACTGTTCGTCATGACATTCAAAAGCGGTCTTTACATGAAAACATATGCCTATTTTCCATTCCAATCGCTCAGATCTTTTTCTAGACATTCAAAGAGATCACGTGGCGCTAGGGTTTCGACCTGCGACATGCGCTAGCCGTGTCGTCGACGTGAAAGTGACGCGAAGCCAACTGCGAGCGGCGGTCGCGCGCAACATGGTGGGTTGCATTTTCGTGTAAAAACATATATCGCGCGCGCGCGAGCACGGATATGTGTTTTTACTTCCCACAAAGAGCACGTGATGAGAGAAGTATTCTCTCTTTCCTTCGCGCACAGAAATAACAAACGCTTGTGTGCAGTACACGTACGTTCTTTCATACTCAGAGACAAACGGAGCAAACAAACTCACCATAATCGCGCACCGGCTGTGGACTGTAGCTCGCAGCGTTGCTCGCCGGCGTCACACGAAACCTCTCCATGCCTCTTCTTCTGCTTGCTGCCCGCTGTTACTGCTCTACCACTGTTCTTCTCTTCGCTTCTTCCTGGAGGCGAGGGACGGTACGGATGAGGAATGGGAGGCTAAATTCGCTATTCGATCATCCGCGACGCGCGACACATAGGACAATCGATGTATAAGAATCGGCACATTCGCACGCGACCACTCGCGTGCGCACTCCTCATTCACCAACGTGAAATTACAGGACGCTACTGTGCGCGTCGCCGGCTGAACGCCGTCGCGAGCCACGACCGGCTCGGCGTTATCTTCACGCGGAATGGCGCGACGGAGTGGGGGTAAGGACAGTGACTGGGGAGCAGCAGGAGCGACGCGATAGTTACGCGCGGAAGGGTGAAAGGGAGGGTAACATGGAATATCGAAGAAGGAGAATTGGAGTCCATTATCCTGGAACAAGAAATAATGGGCATTATTCCGCTTTTATTTTAAAACCGTTTTAAGTAATGTCTTAAGATGCTAATACAACATCTTCTCTGATTGGCTTATAACATGGCTTAAGATTGTACTTAATCATAAAAATATAAGAATTGTAGGTCTGTTTTGATCTTTTCATTTACTTGCGTTCTCTATAAAAGTTATATTTCTATCAGCTTATAGGTATCGAAATTAAAATAACCAAAAAATTTTTAATTAGGAGGAACAGTCTTAAATTTTAATTCTTCATTCCATTTTATAAAACGTTCCAATTTTTGTCCCAAATTAAGAACCTAGTTACGAATTGTTCCTCTTTTAAACGTGAAATAATAAATGTAAAAATAATAAATGTGAAATAAATTGTCAACTGATGTGTGAAGAATTTTATGACTTTTTATTTAAGCACCAAATTATTCATACATTCAGAAAAATATAATTTTAAAAAATAAAATTGAATTTTATTTCTAGCTAAATTGAATTGAATTTTTGGCGTGCTAATAACTGCGAAATGGAAAAGTGAAATAAAGAAAGCTTATCATAAAAATGTTAAAAAGATAATGGATGTAAAAGGGACAGTAAAGCCAAGAACGAAAACAAAAAGATAAAAACGAATGACTCACGTGAAAAGTGCAAGGAGACTGGAGGATAGGACTTACTCACAATCAGTAATCAAGGGAGTGGACATTAAATTGGCAACATAGAGAACCCGTGAGTCTGTAACTCGATATATTTCTACATTCTTTTTTCCGTAATCGTGCATCCATATAGGGTGTGTCCAGTTCGCCCTCTCACGGGTTGCACCACCACTCATCGCGGGGGTGGGTGCGCAGTGACGTAATTAGCAAGTTCATAACTGACGTATAGACCGAGATGATTTCAGATAAAAAATACAATGTTTCTGACGAAATTAACCGACTCTTGTATGATTACTTCTAACAAATATATGGGCATATCCAGAATTTTTTCGAAAGATTTATCAATTCTGTTAAATAAACAATAATTTTTGCATTAATGAATTGCTTTTTTCAATATCTTAAAGCTTAAAATATTTTTTTTTCATTTGTATGTGAAATATTAGGTTTTGTAAAAATCATAACTTTTTTTCTCCTGAGGGCAATACGTATATAGGATAAAATTTTTAGGAGAAATGTGAAGCTCAATTTTATGGATATGTCACTCTTTGTGGATATATTTATATTCCATGTTTATACTCACTTATGGTGAATGCAAGATTATAATAATGGAAGAAACTTTTTATTTAAAAAGTTTTAATTGTAGAACTTGTAGAAAATAAACATTAACAATTTATTAACAAGTGTCGAATCTAAAAAAAAAGAAGTCTTTTATAGAATTTATTTTCAATTTGGAGTAAAAAAACTGAAGGACAACACACAGTGTTCCAAAGCGATCATACCCATCCAAGTACTAACCGTGCTCAACGTCAGTGCTTGACTTCAGTGATCAGACGAGAACTGGTACTTTTGAACGTGATTTGGAAGTTATCCGAAGATAAAAATTATTTGATAATAGTTAAAGATCACTTTAACTTTTCATCTTTAAATTAAATAACATACACATATACATATAATAAAAATGTATATACATACATATACATGATGTTTCAAAGCACCATACTAATGGCAAGTTCCTAAAATCATTTTATGACAAAAATTCTAATACACATAATGTATACAAACTAAATATTTTTTAACATAATAAATATGAATAATTAAAAATATCAGTAATTTTATCTTCGCTTAAGAAATATTTATATCGATATTAACAAGAAACAATTATTTGTACCATATCTGAATGCGCAAATTTTAGACAATATAGTATTTGCTAACTTCAAATCATCATAATTCAAAAATTATTATAGCCGTTTTGTCATTAAAATTTTCGTCTCAAAATGACTTCAAGAATATCTGTCTTTAGCAGATAATGCGTCGAAAAACACTCTTATAATAAAATCATTAATCTCTGAACATCGATCTTCTTTAATCTATATTTTGGACAATAATTGAAGAAAACATGGACATAACAGATTTTCACTTCCCAACGAATAAATAAAGTTTACACATTAAAAACGGTCGAAATTGTCAGAAGGCAAGTGCTTTTGAAAAAGAAGCGATTTCAGGGTTATGTGAGCAAGTTCCTGCTTGTTTCTTTTTCAAGGTAGAGATCGTGTAACTTATTTTTTAGGACAAGATTCGTTATCCCGACAACGCCATCGTTCAGACGACAAGCTGCATAGATAAACCGCTATTTTTTTATTTCTATCAGAAAATCATTTTCTGTCTGCATCTCGCCCGAGACTTAATGCATAAAACATTATTGATTATGCGCGAGTACTCGTCCGTTCTCGCCGTTTGTTCATGAATTGTTGCACGCAGAGATAAAAATTACAAAAAAAAAAAAATAAAAACTTGAGGTTTTAAAATTTAATAGAAAACTGGTTCAGTAATTTAATAATAAATAAATAACATAAAAGGACTACGAACCAAGATGAATGTTTTATGCTAATAACTTTTTACTAATTTTTTACTTCGCCCTAAAAATATTTTACTCCAATATGTATTTTCTGTAGATACTTGATAGTATAGTTTTATTGATTTAACTCACATAAAATTTTTCCATTTATTCAAAAGCTTTCTATGTAAAAATAATAGTAAACCAGAGATGATCAATCTCGTCTGGCGTGTTACAATAAAGGTTAAAAATTTTTAGTGTACCACTTTACTACAGAATTAAGGAAAAAAAGACTGCAATATTATACTTTTTTCTTTTGAATTGAGCAAAAGATTTCTTCTATTTAACAAAATGTATTTCTTTTACTATATTCTGTTTTACATTCGTTTAAAAATAAGTAGTTTACATAAAAATGAACAAAACAAATGCAACCAGAATGTGTAAAAATAAAAAATAAATTTAAAAGTTATTTTAACGTATCATTTTGAATGTTCTAAATTTTTTTCTGGCAGTACGTATTGTGACAAGTTTGAATAAGAATTTTGATAAAAAAAATTTTTATCGCCCTAAAAGTCTTTTACTCGAATATGTATTTTCTGTGGACATTTGATGGTATTTTGTTGATTTATAATTCACATGGAATTTTTCCATTTATTTAGGCACGTTACTGATAATGAGAATGCTTTGCGTGCTGCGGGTTGGGCACCCCTGCTAAACAATGAAATTGTAGTGTAATGACTCACAATAAGTGACGACAGCTACTTATTGTCAGATCCAGTTTCGAAAAGGCGTTATCAACCCATTAGACTTTACAACAAGACAAAAACGTTTCCTCGATATTTATAAAGTTATAAAGACAAAAGATACTAAATAATATAGATATCAAACATTTTAACGATGAATATCAAAAAGAATAAAAATTCTATTACCAATATAGTTTCTTTATTACACTCTAAAAATACATTTGTGTGGATTTAACAGCATGCGGTGTTTATGTAATTTCAACACCATGTTGGTATTGATATTAATATGATGAGATATTAAATTATGGGTTTCAAACCACACCTTGGTGTTGATAATAAACTATGTATTTTAAATTCACATCATGATGGTATTAATATAACAATAGGTTCAAATCCACATCATGATTGATATAACACGATGAGAATTATACATTTATTTTTATCTAAATATCGAATGATGTTAAATGGATATTTTTAGAGTGTAGATTTTTGCTAAAAAATAATATAACTTTTTTAATTGAAAAATCTCGATTTTCTACTCGGATTTCACTCCAAAGTAAAAAAAAACCAGTTTTTCATCTCTAATTACGCGTAGATATCGACATGATTTTCTTTACTTTGTCTCTAGAAACCGGAGTGACTTCGTGAAAACACTCAATGTCCAATGTTGTTTTACTTTACTCCATGATGCTGCGCAACACTATTTGCGGAGATAATCTAAAATCACACGTCGCGCCGAAGGTGAAGGTCGGGGGGAGACAAAATTTTATTTTTACCGACCCATATCATCCCGGCGTGTCTGTCGTATAATCGTCTTTTATTATCTCGCGTTCCACGAACGGTGATTTCACAGAAGGGCGCGAGGCGCGATTGCGAAAGTTCAGTCGAGAACGGCGCGGGAGTACGTGCGGTATTCCTCTCCTTTTGTGTTACTCTTTCCTTCTTTCCATTTTTTTTCTTGCCAGTCGCAACCCGCAGGAACGCGCGAGCGGCGTTTCCCTGTCTCTCTCATTTTCTCTCTCTCTCTCGCTTCCTCTCGCATCGTCTGGCGTTTCGAGCGCGAAACAGCTGATAGAGCCGTCCCTTTAATCGCGTATCGCGTCGCCGAGTCGTCGCTCGTCGCGCGAGGTGAGTCGCTGGCCGACCACCGGGAGGATCTTGTCGTTTACGTGCCGCACGATCAGCGCAGGTGAGTATCTTGTCGCGGCGTCCGATAACGTCGCTCGCCGGCTCGCGAACCACCTTTGTAGGTTAGGGAAGGTTTTCCGCCCGTCCGTCAAGCGTACGACGTACGTGGTATGAACGGACGAACGCTCGTAAACTCGCAACGGTCGCCATCTTCGAAACGCAAGTCGACTTTCGTGTGAGTAACTTAGCCGGGTGTACTTTTGTGATGCTTTCTCATTCTCGACATCGAGAGTATGAGATCTCGTCACCGAGGCCGAGAATAAAAATATCTCGTCGGAGTGAGGATTCCAGATGAAATGTATACATCAAGATCCTTTCTCTGCATCTTCCTTTGTCTGTTATTCTCTCTCGCTCTTTTCATGATGGAACGCTCAAGTCGCCGAGAATCTCATCGACGCGAAGTATCCTTGGTAAAAAAACTGTCATAATGTCTCATAATATTTTTAAGAATTTGTCGTATTTTAAGTTTATGAAGATTTCTTAAAAAGTGTCTTAAACTTTTTCAGAGTTTATAAATTTTCTTTGGAAATTAAAGATTGGAATAGAGTGACAATTCTTATAATATTTTGGAATTTATATGTATGAGGAAAGATTTTTAGATTTTCTCAGTATTTTAATTCGTATCAAAAAATCAATAATTTTTCAAAAAGTTAAAAGTTAAAGTAAAATTATATAGAAATTTTTTAAAATTCTGAAAAATTATATGAATTTTAACAAAAAATTGTTACCACCTTGATGAAAAAAATACTCATATTTTATAATATTTTCAGAACTAACATTTTAGATTTATGAAGATTTCTAAAAAAATCTTCAACTTTTTCAGAAATTACAGAATGAAAAAACTTAGAAATCTTAGAATATTTCGAAATTCTAAAAAAAAATTTAGACTCTTTCAGCACTTCTGTAAAGTTTATTTTGTATATAAAATCTGAGAAATTTTCTAAAATTATAAAATTGTACAGATTCTAAAAAATTATGAAATTTACATAAAAATACTGAAACATGAAGAATTTTGAGAAAAATTTTCATCAAGGATATACCTTTTCGTTCGCTTTGCTGAAATTAAATCGATTCACGCTTTTTGTCGCGAATTTTCAGTCAATATAACCTTTTTTGATTTGTTAATTTAAATGCGGTATCTCCAGTGTGTGATGTCTAAATTCTTGATGAGAAAGTCAGATAGAACGTAAAACGTCATTCGAAATATTCAAATGACGCGCGCGACGCGCCGCCATGACGGCGAGTCGAAACGATAGGAACGGCGGAACGGCGGAACGATGAACGTGACATCATCAATGGCCGCCGCCGCGCGTGTTGTCTGTGTACGCAACGGAGCGCGGCACTCTCGTAGGCCGTTGCAGTAACTCACGCAAAGGACGCCGATACTTGATTTCGAAATACGTACCTGCGGTTGGAAGTGTTCGAGACATGGGCTCAAAGAAGCACAAAAAGCATAAGCGCGAGAGGCACGAAGGTGAGGAACGAGTGGTAACGATGTGCCGCGATTTTCTCCAGTTGATCGAAATTCCCGGTCGTACCTCGCGTTTTCGACGGTTTGCGACGATTTTCTTCTAGTTTTAAACTTCGAAACTTTCTTCTTTTCTGCCGCTCATTTAATCCGTCAATTGTCCGATAAAAAACTGTCGTCGGTCGTTCGTCTCGTTTCGACAAATAAACAGCCTGTATCACCAATGTAATGTCAAGATCTGTGTCAAACAGTGTATGCTCGTTTCTACTAGAGATTCTATATCAGAAACTGGCCATGAGTGATTTTGTCAAAATCTTGCGAGAGAGAAAGGTATATATAATTTCTTCTTGTATGTGTGTATACTATCTCACTCCACAATCTTAAAGTTGTAGAGTGAAACACAGTAGAATGAGACATTAGTTGTGTTCAGTAGAAAAAGCAGCTTTGCAGCTGTTGTAAAATTTTTTAATATGATTGATTTATACATTTATACCTAATAAGGAACTAAGGACAAAACCAGTTACGTTAAAGAATTTTATATTTGCAGAAGTACTTTTTCTGCTGAAAGTTATTGTATATACAGGGAGAAATTATATACTTTTTTCTTGTTGGAGTTTGACAAAATCGTTCGTAGCCGGACTCTATTATAAGATCTCTAGTTTTCAATATAGATTAACTCTCAATTCAACTTACTCTTCATTTTTTTTTCTAATTGTTATGTTCATTTCTAGCAATGTACAATTTGAAAAGAAAATATCGGTGTGAATTTAACAACATGAGGTATCCATGCAATTCCCACTATATTAGTATTGATAACGTGAAATTAATTTCGATTTACTTTTTATCTTTAGTGCTTTCCTTTTAGGAAACACGATAACAAATAAAGTTTTATTTTTGTTATTCATTGAATGCAAAGATGAACGACATT
>Ga0157364_1003790_pt1 | contig 14817 bp, 9 predicted proteins | sample AttsexASBM2_FD_111476 | JGI IMG/M metagenome (GOLD analysis project Ga0157364, IMG submission 111476) | Fungus gardens microbial communities from leaf cutter ant in Ribeirão Preto, State of São Paulo, Brazil - Atta sexdens ASBM2 | ecosystem: Host-associated > Fungi > Mycelium > Unclassified ... | reverse complement strand
TTGGTCAATTAGTAAAATTCTTTCTTCCGATTGGTCAATCAAACGCTTCGAAGCGTAGTTTGTAGTGTCAAGTGGAACGCACCATCTACTATTGTGTAACACATGGCCTGTGCCTTTCACTATGTTCTTCTCGAAACTCGGAATCACCATACGCATACGCTATACTCGCCATTGTTCCGTGTTCGCCATATTTTGCGGAAGAGGTATTCGGAAGAAGTACTCGGTACTATCATTTGTGTGCGCGTTACATTAATATCAATTAATATATTCCATTCGCCGTGCATTCAGCTAACCGTGAAACAGCGAATATTAAGTGTTGCGACGTTCCTTGCCATTGTCGATTCGGAGGTCAATTCGCACAGACCAAGACGAGGAATCGTTGGAGCTGGTAAGGTTTATTCAATACTGCGCTATGTTGAGATATTGGGTGCGTTCCGAATTACGCACAAAGCGCGTGATGTATAATTTTCCCTTGTTGTTTACCGAAGAATAAAGAATAAAATACCTTATGCGCTTTATGCGTAATTCGGAACTCGGAACGTACATATTGTATATATTCGCGTCACCCCAAACTGCGTATTTTTACTCGAAACGCGGTGAACATCTCGCTGGAATCCGCGCTTTATCGAGTCGTAGGGTTTGTTGCGTTGCTTGAAATCTCCCAAAATGTTTGAACTTGAAATGATATATATATATATATATATATATATATATATATATATATATATTTGGGCGTTGAAAAGAAAGAAAACGAAGATGCCAAGTACAGAAAGTGCAAAGCGAATAGGCCTATTGCCGCTTGTTCTCAGTTCTATTACATTGGATGGAATATAAACTCCATTGCTATCATAGTTTCATAAAGTTGCTATTGTGTCGATTTATAATTCTTTTTTTTTTTTAATATATTTAAGTTTTTTTTAATATATTTAAGTCGTGACAAAGAATCTGAATTTAAAAGTTTTAAAAGGACGTTTTAAATTCTGTATCTTATATATTTATAGCTATTAAAGCAATTTTCACACAATTCTTTCTTTGTAATTTTTAAATATTAATGGGACTAATTTTCTTGAAAGTAGTATCTATAAGAAATATTATCTATTATTTTATATATTTCTTCGGGAATTTAAGAAATATTTCCCAAATTTTTGCAAGTTATATTCTGAAGAAAATTTTTGATTGAGTATATATTCAGTTTTATAAAAAACTGGAAAATTTCGAAAAAAATCTCACACTATAAGATTGCATTTGAAGACACTACCAGAATGCCTCCGAGTTCATCATTTTATCCTTGTTTAACATTAAGTGAATGATAAAATAAAACTCAAAAAATTTTTGAGTAATATTTCTGACATAGCTTAAGTGTAAAATAACATTTCTAAATAGATGTTTTTATACGCCTCGAAAAAAAATCAATTTAATATTAAACAACCTACTATATAATAAATAATACATTTGCATTGTTACATTTTTGTTACTACTGCGTATTTGTATTTTTAAATATTATTTTAAAAATCTAAAGTGCATTTTTGTGTTATTTAAATTATGATACTTATTCAGTATTTCATTCACTATTTCAGTAATATAACGCAACCTAGATATATTGGAGGAATTAAATAACACATACCTAAATACTATAAATATATAACTTATATTTATTTTTGTATATTGAAATATATATGTACATAGAAGAAGAAAAACAGTAAAATTAAAAGTAATGTTTGAAAGCTTTGTGGAAGTTTTCCAACAAGCGACACAGATAATATAGTGATCACTTCATCTTTGTTTAACATTAGTGAACAACAAGGATGTAATGATTCATTGTGTCATTTGTGCCTCTTGTTGTTAGAAATCACCCTATTATGTACTTTATACTTGTTTGAAATATTCTGAAATACTGTACAAAAATAAAAGTAAGAGTTTAATACTTGGTCATATGGTCGAAACTGGATCTTAGATGCTTTTTAAATAATTTCTATATGAATTATATATTAAATAGTAGTCGTTTAAACTGCGCACCGAAGTGATTTTTCGGATTTATAAACGCAATTAAACTACCATAGTAAATATTACAAATTAAATTGATAACAATTTAATAACTTGATTGACTTAACCTGGCATCCTATTAAAGAAAGATGTTAACTGAAAAACTGTAAATAAATTTATTGCGAAAAAATAGTTCAAATAATTACATATTTAATATATAATTCACATAGAAATTATTTAAAAAGTGTCAAAGGTACAGCTTCAATAAGCCAACCATTAAACTCTTGTTGTATATTCACATATATACGATCTTAATAAATCGTTAATCAAAATTTTTGTGTAATTATTAATGAGTGAAGAAGAATGATAATTTTGTTTTCTTTTTCAGAAAATTGATTGAATAATTGTGCAAGTAACATGTACAGCAATAACATCGATCCATGGGAGCCTGGCTATGGGCCAGAAAGAAGAAGTCACAATTCCGATTATGACTATCGTAGTGATTATGGAAACAACAGATCACCAGAATATTCGGAACATCGTGAGGTTGATCATCGTGATAGAGATCATCGTAGTCCGGATTACAGAAATCACCGTGGAAGAGACAGAGATCGCGAAAGAGATCGTTCGAGGGATAGACGAGACCGTAGCAGAGACGATCGCAGCTATAGGGATCGTGAAGATCGTTATGGGAGACAGAGAGATAGGGACTCTGTAGAAAGAGACAGAGATAGAGACAGAGACAGAGATAGAGACCGTTCCAGACGTGACAGGGATCGGGATAGAGATAGGGACCGTAGGGGGAAACGGGAGGATCGGGATCGCGATCGCGATGATGATCATAGTCGAGAAAGTTTGGACTTTGAGCACGATCATGCTCGTGCCTATGGTTCGTCCATGGAAGGGATCCACTACAAATCGCAATCGCCCAACAACACCATAATGATACGTGGACTCGCTCAGCATATTACTGAAAATGACGTAGGTTGTCAACTTTGTTGAGTGGCCTGTCGTAGTGGCCACTCGTGAGCCAGCATTATCGAGAATTGCATCCACTATTATTATTTTTATTATTATTATGTGTGTATCACAGGTGCGGCAAGACATCCTCAACTGTGGTCTCATGCCTAAGGATATCAGGCTAATACGGAAAAAAGATACAGGTAACTATTATATTGTATTAAAAACTTTAACATCCTTGTAACATCATTATCATGGATCCCAATTGAATTATTATTTGTGATATTGTTGCGTATCATTAGGTTTATACAACCTTTAGCGTTTATCAAATTACATAAAAATAAAAAAATCATATCCTATAGATTTACAAGAGTTGAGATTTACAAGAGTTTCTTACAAATTGCTACTTATTTAGAGTTTTAAGATTATCATATTTCTTCATACTATTTGTACATATTTCCCAAAATATTATTGGTTTAGCTATTGATTATTAATTATCAATTATAAAAGGTAAGTATAGAGAAATATAGGAGAGAAATTTTGAAAAGAGAACATTAAGCTACTTATTAAAATCACATGAAACAATTCAAAAGCTTTTTATTACATTCTCTTAATTATGTAATCTATAAAAATTAAAAAAAAACTTTACGTTTTATATTTTTTAATGGTAGATTCGCGACTGTTTCAGTAGGGGTAATATAACTTACATTTATAATTGCTGAAACATATAATATAACAACTCTTCAATTAGGATATTTTTATTACATGTGAAGACATTATTTTAATAATAATATAGCTTTTTTTTTATTTCTCTTGTAACATGAAGTTTCAAAGATAATTGAAAGTATAATTGCAAAAATATAAATATGTATATGTATGTATATATATTTTATATATATATATATATATATATATATATATATATATATATATATATGTATATATATAATTACTTTATAGAAAAACAGTAAGAGATAAAAATTGTTTCTTTTTTTCTCATAAAATTTTGAAAATTTTTTCAGAATTTTTTCAGAATTTTTTAATATCATATTTTCTCATGTTGATAAAAATAAGAAAAATATTCAATACTAAAAAGTTGATAAAAAATTCTTAGAGTTCTATGAGAAGAAAAATAAATAATTTCTGTCTCTTGCAGTTTTTCTGTAAAGTTGATTGATTTGAGAAAAAAATGATTAAAGAGCAAAATTTTCGGCAATTTTTAGTAATTAATATTTCGTTATCTATGAAAAATGTAAAATGGTGGAGGACTTTTCGACTCAGTTTAATCAATCCTATCTATACACGAACGCTTTGTTAAAACTTACTCTGTATATATATGTATGTGCGCGCACGCGCACACAGCACACACAACTTTTGCCAATTAATGTTTTAAAAAATTGAGTTTTCCTTACTACCTCTTGAATTTTCCTTGCTTTTAAAGCTTCATATTGCCAGTGAAAATAAAATAATATTGTAAATTATTAAAACGATGTCTTACATTAATCTATAAATTGAACTGTTACTACTGCTATATACAGATAAAAGAAAAAACGGTATATGTCTGGGTTCGGTTGTTATCATTCTCGTCTGTTCGCGTAGAAGGGTAAAAGAAGATTAAGAGATTTTTGTCTCGGTTAGACAAAGATTCGGTGTTTAAAAGAGAAAAAAAAACTAAGTAACTTTCGTAACTTTAAATTATATGCTATCCCGTACATATCGGTGAACTGTGGTCTCTCGCACAGAATTCGTTCTACTGAAATTTAGGTAAATGAAAAAGGAAAGCAAGCGACGAAGCGAAGAGACACTTCGTTTGAAACTCAGTCTGTCAATGGTCGGTGCTGTGATTGCCTGCCCTCTCAGAGTAGAGAAACCCAGGCAAAAACGTGGATTAACTCTGGATATGTGTGTATTTGCTCTGTATAGGTGCTTCGCGAGGTTTCGCATTCGTCGAGTTTAACGCGACTCAGGAGGCCGCACGATGGATGGAGATGAAACAGGTAGAAAGAAGTTCGGTCCAGATACCCAACCGATGCGTTGTTGCACGCGTGCCACCGACTGCCCCGTGGCGGCAAGGCACGGTAACGCAGCCCTCTGGCCCTCCCCGTGGCCACGGCTGTGCACCTATAAAAAACTATTTCAATCTACCGTATTTAATTATTTATCTAGGAATCCCCACATATTTTGCCGACTTTTCTTAAACTCGCTCGCAATACTCGCGCAATATTGAATTTAGTTTGCGTTTGTGATTCCGCCGCGTCGGGTGCTTTTACATATCTAAAATTCGCGGACTAACTATAAAAACCGGAGTAGGGTCATTCCAGTATTTTATATATCATTTTGACTACTATCCGAACTACTTTTACTGATTTTTGCTACTCGCGTAATTCGCTTTTTTATTTGTATTATTTATATCTTTGCTTCTGCCGTTTTGCTTAGTTTTTAATGCAATTACTTGCGACGTTCAAAGTTTCTATGGAAATTGTGCACGAAAGAATTTTTTATTGGAACATGAAAATTTATTACTCGCAAGCAATTCCCGTGTTACTTGCCTGCACTTTCTTACGAAAATTTAAATGACGATTGAAATGATTATCTATATATAAAGTCGCGCATGAACAAGTTGATCTGCAAGCGGTATGGAATGACCCATGTTAATAAGCCCATGAGGCTTTGTTCGCTGTTTGAGACAGAAAGCTATGAAGTAGAAAACTAATTTCGTCAACCAAGAAGAAAGTTTACGGGAAAGAAAAGAGGCCTTAGGGAAACATTGGACGGGATAACACTGAAATTCTCTGTTTCAGGGAGTGCTGATGCTGCAGGATCAATATCGCGCACTGATGCAGTACAGTATACCAAAAGAGTGCCATGTGGATAAACCGCCAGCGAAGAATACGCAAGATTGGCACTGCGTTAAGGTTCATGTCACAAGTTTGCTCTTTCATAGAATATAGATGTTCATAAATAATTCATTACTGCTTTATATTTATTCTATACAGTGTGGAGCACATAATTTCAAACGACGCGAGACTTGCTTCAAGTGTTCTGCCTCACGAGCGGAGAGCGAGGAAGGTGGGGAAGGTAGCGACGAAATCAGTCCGCATCCCACAAACACTGTGCTTTTACGAGGATTAGATGTATTAACGACCGAGGATTCGGTTCTGCAAGCGATGAAGAATCTGTCATCGATGCCGATACGTAGTATTCGCATTGGTCGTGATTCTCTCACGAACACGTCTAGAGGAGTATGCTACCTGGAGATGGGCAATGTAGTAGATGCTATGTACTTGCATACCGCACTTACGAAACAAGGACTGGTGGTCGATGGCAGGAAGGTGGAGATAACGTATTGTAAACTTCATCAAATTAATAATGCTAACGCGTGGAAGTCGAACGATACTCAGCCACAGAGATATACTTTGGACGATGTCGCTCAATTGGCTGAATATAGTGCCAACTTGTATGCTAAAACGCCTGCACAGAAGGCTCATTATCTTCAGTATTACACGCAATACTATCAAAATCAAATAATGCAAGGTTCAGCAATCACATTGCCATCCCTGAATCAAACAGATCGAGTAAACGCGGCCGCAGCGGTAGCGCAATCCGCTATACAACAATTACAGGCGTCTAGAAAGCTAGGAGGTGAAACCGATGACGTGAAAGGACGACCAACTCCTACAGCACCTTCCAGTACAGCATTAGCGAGCGGAAGGATTCCTGCACACTCCAGCGATGGGAAAATATATTGTGAGTTTCCATAGAACTTTTTCCACTTTTTATATCTATTTTAGATAAATTGTTTTTTTTTTAACTTCTGTATTTATTATTTTTGTAGCTGTACCGGACGTCAGCACTTATCATTATGATGAATCATCTGGCTACTACTATGATCCTAGCACGGGATTATATTATGACCCAAACTCGCAATATTATTACAACAGTCATACGCAACAGTTTCTTTATTGGGACGCTGAATCATTCTCTTATCAACCAGCTAAAGTAATTAAAATAGAATTTTATAAAAGAACATCATATCATTTATCAGTGTTTAAAAATATCACGAATAAACAAAAATATAACGAATATTTTCATATTGTTTACAGACTACTGCAAGTACAACGCAGGGAGCTACGAGTACGATAACAGCAACGGCAAGTAGTATAGATTCCACGAATATAATCGGCAATCAAGCTTTGTCAGCCGGTAATGCTCAGGAGGCATCAAAAGAGGATGAGAATAAAAAGAAGGACAGCAAACAGGACAAAGTGAAAGTAGCGAAGAAGATAGCAAAAGATATGGAACGTTGGGCAAAGACTTTAAATCAGAAAAAGGAGAATGCCAAGAGTAATTGGAATTCTGAGTTCGCCGGTATCGATGGCAATCAGGGTGTTGGAAGTGGCGCGGCAGACGCGGGATATGCTATTCTGGAAAAGAAAACTATCGCGAATCCTTACCACGAAGATGAAGATCAAAGCGGTAATGGATTGGTAGCTGCTTACGGAGGCGGTAGCGATACAGAGGAGGAGATAGAAGACGTGCAACAGGAAGAGAGACAACATACGGATTGGAGTAAGCTGGCATGTTTACTCTGTAAAAGACAGTTCCCAAGCAAGGAGGGGTTGCTCCGTCATCAACAATTGTCTGATCTTCACAAACAAAATCTGGAAAACTGGTATCAAGTACGTGGTCTAGATCCCAATGATCCACAGCAGAGAAATAATAAATACAGAGACCGTGCCAAGGAAAGGAGGGCCAAGTATGGTGAACCCGAACCACCGCAGCCCAATAAATTGAAGGAGAAATATTTAAAAACTAAGGTAGAGGAGATGTCGGTATCGTACGAGGAGCCTACACGAGTCGGTATCGGGTCCGATAACGTTGGCAATAAATTACTGCAAAAGATGGGCTGGAGCGAAGGAATGGGTTTAGGAAAATCTAATCAAGGTCGAACAAGTATTATTGAAGCGGAGAGACGCGTCCCTACAGCCGGCTTAGGAGCGAAGACTTCGTCATACAGCGCACTACCAGGCGATACCTATAAGGATTGCGTGAAAAAGATGATGTACGCGCGATACCAAGAACTGTCTGACACATAATACGTAGAATATGATTAAGATAGATTTTATATATACATATAAGTTCTTGGTATTCCATTTTCCATAGACACATAATTACACACTCGTATTATTAATATTCGAATTCGTATTATTATTATTCGAATAATGTAATAGCAATTTATTGTAACTGCACAGTGATAACCAATTCTTTGGGACTATTATGTGCGCCATGCAATATGCATTTTATACATCCTCATGTAAAGTCCCGTTCTCGTATGATTCAACGAGTATTTTCTCTCTATAGATAATAAATATAATAATTTCTTTTTTTTTCTGTAATATGGTACACGAATATATAATATGTTGTCAAAATACATATACACGTACACATTTTATTTATATAACAACTGTATTGCTTGCGAACTGAAAAAATATTTCTGGTTCTTTCAAGGATGCATTTTCTGCACGAGATCACTCTATCGAGATAAATATAATTATCGTATCATTGTGCAATGCAATAATATTTGTGTTCACGAATAAATTATATATGATTGAATAGTAGTAAAAAAAATTCGCGGCAAACGTATACGATCTTGTTAAAAATTTTCTTTAAATTTTATACATTTAGCAAGTTAAATTATTTATAACATGAACATGAACATATTTGATTTAACAAGTTACATACAACAGTTATATTAAAAATGAATATCACTGTGAACATTATTACATTATGTATTATGCAGAAATATACAAAGTACTACATCTTGTTTTATAAAAGTATCATTAATAATGGATCAATTTCATGTTTCTGTTTAAAAAATACGTGATATACACAATTTCGTTCGATATTTAAATTTTTCTATATATACGCGCGCGCGTGCGCAATCCTTATACACACACACACACACACACGCACGCACGCACGCACGCACGCACGCACGCTCGCATTTTATATTTATTGTATTACACGAAGTCTGGCGAGTTCTAATCTAATCAAATTGAATATAAAGATATTGCAGTTTTTGCTTATTCATACACACGTATATACATTAATTTTTTTTATTACAATTTTTGTCATATTATGAAGGTAATACATTATAATCACTGTGTACATTTCTAATAACATTATTGTAATTTACTCTTATTTTTCTAAAATCATTGTGCGATATTCATGTATTAAATAAATCAGGAAAAATTAATAACTATGCGCAGCGCTATTTTATTTGAATATTGAGAACGTGTGAACTTTTTTGTAACAGATTAAAACTTTATAAACTTACTTGTCTTATTTATCTATACATCCTAAAATTCTTATTCTTGTTCCAAAAATTATTTATGTATCGAATCTCATATTGGCAATAATACATAATACATGATTATCAAATCTTTAATCAGATATTTTACAAAAACAGTAACTCGATTCCATGCTTAAAAAAATGATTACCTACAAATATAAATGTAAAATATATATCATGATATAAATGTGTTTATGTAATTGTGACATATGCAGGGCCATTTAGCGTTTGGAATTTCAACTACCGGTTATTTTGAGTTTGAAAGACGTAATAACATTTATGACGTATCAGAAATTTAGTTTTTTGTTTGACATTTACGAAATGGGTCGCTATACGCTCGAACAAAATTGGGAAATATTGAAAACTTACTTCCAAAGTGGTGAATCTTCAACCCAAACTGTAAGAAATTACGTGGAAAATTTGGCAGAAAAGAAATGCCTTCAACGCAGTTTGTGGATCAATTTGTGAAGTGAATTCGGCAAACTGGATCCTTATTGAATAAAGCAAGTCGTTCACGTGCTCGTCCAGTAAGGTCAACCGAAAACATTGCTACTATTGCTCAGAGTGTGCTTGAACAACCATCAACATCAACTCTCCATCGTTCTCAAAACTTGAACATTTCACGCACTTCTTTGAGAAGAATTTTGAATAAAGACCTCGGTAAATGGCAATGTACTACCTTTCCAATAGAGCCATAAACTTTGAAAAATATTCATGCGTTTTTTTTTTAGAGCTAAATTAAATTCCAAATTTTAAATGGCCCATCCTGTATAGCTCTTTATTTTTATCGAATATCAATTCTTGTCGGATATTTTTTAGGACTATATACTTACAAATTTTGAATATGAGAATATATAATAGAAATATATATATTTATGGCATATATTATAATTATAGCTGCAAAATTATAAAAATTGAATATTGGAAAATAGAACATTTCAAATTTTGTTTCCTTCATATTCTAAACATAGTAAAACATAAAAAATTCTGTTACATCTTCTAAATATATTTTTTTTAAATAAGTATTATTTTAAATATTCACAATACGTACATATGCATATAATTTTATTTTTCTACAATCGAACATTTTCCATTTTGTCTCTGCTATTATGTTCTCTTTATTTATTTATGTATTTATTTATATATCCATACATATATATTTAATGAACGTAGATTGTTTTGAGTAGGAAAATACTTTATTCGATCTGAGCTAAATTTCAATGTTTAATATAATATTTCAGTATGAATTTTTAATATATACACATCTAGTTTTGTAAACTGAGTGCCGATTTAATTTTCAGTTTTGAAATGTAATTCTAAAGTATACTTAAATTTAGTATTGCTTTCTCTGTCATTATGATTTTTCGTATATTCAAAGATATAAAACGTTTAAAATATATAACTTAAAATATATAACTTATATATAACTTAAAATATATACTTCTATATTCTGTTTATTCATAATTTATATGAATCTAGATTTCTAGATATGTAAGTTGGTATCAAGCATTAGAGACTGAACAATCCATGCTAAAAATTCCAGTTATATCCTAATAAAAAGTACATATGCTCACATCAGAATAGACATGGACAAATCAGTCTGTAATTAGCATAAAATTCATCCAAGTAAATATTAAATCTGGTTATATAAACATTTCATGGTACATTGTTGGATTCTCAGATAAAAATGTTGTCTGTTTACACCTGCAATTCCAAATACGTTAGGTATTGCAAAGAATTTACGATAAAGTTTACTAGTTTTTATGAAGAAGTACAATAATATAATCCGGTTTATATAAGAGTATTCCTATGTTTAAATTAATAGACGACTTCTTATGGATTTCTCAATAAAAGATGGATCTGTAATTGCATAAAGATTTGTACTCAATTGAAAACAAATAATAAACGGATTTATTCTGAATTATCTAGAATTCCAAATATGTATCAGACAGAACGGGATTAGCAGACAAGAGTTTATGTGAAATTTATCTGGAATTTCAAATGTATTTTGGATAACAGAATTTCCAGTGCAAGAAATCATTTAACCAGATGTCCAAATTCATATGAATGCTTGGAACTTTTAGCAGGGATGTTAGAAAATCCCTGTTTCATTTACATTTAATCCTTTGTGTCACGAATTTTTGTATGAAATCGATTTTTTGTAATTTTATACGGGAATTTTTTGAGTCATTGATTATAAATTAGAAGTCAGAATTTTACAATTTAATGGCGAATCAAAAATTTAAATAACTTTTAGTAAAATATATTTAGTATTTCATTATTTATAAAAATTAATTATTTAGTGGGAAAGATTTTAATGATCTTCAGATTCTCAGATGCAGCGATCAATATATATAAAAACGAAGTTTTAAACAAGATCATTTTTTTCATTTTTGATTCATCGTTTCTCCATTTTTTATTTTAAAATTTAGAAATTTTGTGACGGTATATATAGTTAGATCTTATGTTTAGGATCGTTTTAAGTATAGTTTTAAGATGTCATGAACCAATCAGAAGGCTACATTAATATCTTGATTTGTCTCTTAAAATGGCTGCGTTCAGCAAAACGTTTATTTTGCAACTTTTGGAAGTTTTCTTCGTGCTGATTGTGTTACGCTTTTAGAGCTCAAGAGAAATGGACCTATCTCAGTAGAGAATCATAAAATGGTTGCAAAACTGTTGTGTTCTGTTGAACGCAATCAATAAGAACAAACTATGAATACCAGTCTCAGATTCAGGCCTAGTTCCACAACTGACTTAATTCATAACCGAGGTTCAACTTATTCTCATTGTCTCTTTCTAATTTCAGAATTAAAAAAAGATAAGAAACAAGTTGATCCTCGATTAAGAATTAACCACTCAGGTAGCAAGCTACGTCATTTTATCATCATTTTGACGTCAAAATGATGACAAAATGACGTAGTTTATTACCTGGGCATGAGTTATGAAATTGGGAGGGAGAGGGAGGCCTCAGAATCTTTTTCAACCTCGGTTAAGTTAATCGATGGTTACATGGAGCTCATTTAGGAAATGGACATTAAACCCAGTTTCACAACTCATTATTACTCATTATTACTTAAAATAAGTTAAACCTCGGTTAAAAGTTAACCATGAGTTGTGAAACTAGATCTAATGCCCATTTCTATCAATGTAGATTAACTTTAATTCTCGGTTCAATTTACTTCCAATCTTTAGAACTAGAAAAAGGCAAAGAGTAAATTGAATCGAGATTAAAATTAATTTGTGTTGGTGGAAACAGGCCTAAATGAGTCCCATGTAACCATCGATTAATTTAACCGAAGTGAAAGAAACCCTCAGTGAGCCAAAAAACCCCTAGATCATTATAAGAGATATATTCAAATTATTTATTGTATTTGGATTTACAGTAGAAAATATCAATTTTTCTATATTTTTCAAAGATTATTAATTTATAATAAAAAAAAAACAATAAGTAAAAAATCGGAAAAAATCTGACAAAATTATAAAAAATACTTTATTGTCTTATTTTATTTGTTTTAATTGAGTACCTAAATTGTTTTAATATTGATAATAGTTTAAAAATGTATTAAAAAATAATTTTAATAAAATAACATCAATTTTAATTATGTGTTTAACTATAGTAATTAAGCAAATAAAAATTTATGATTATATTTTTTATAACATTTATTCATGTTCTAGAGACTCCACGAAAACAAAATATCTACTTAATTCAAGTCAAGAGATTCATAAAAATAATTAAAAACTGAGCAGAAAAAGACTTTCATGACACAAGGGATTAATTATATACATACATATATAATAACAGTATAAAAAAATCTAGAAACGGTCGAATATCTCGAAAGCATTTTTGCAGAGAGAAACCTAAAAGAGAGGACATGACGGCCCAAAACCTGTAATCGCAAAATATTGCTGCGTACTACTACCTAAAGAAGTGGATGTCAACTACACAACAATATCCATCTTTTTGTGATGTTCCTAATAGAAATAAATCGCTGAAATTGTCGAAACTTTATTAATTTGATAGATTTTAATTATTTTAGCGATTTCAAACTATCTATCCTGGATAATATTTGTCAAGATCAGAGGTCATTAGAGATTGTATTTTTCTCTTATTTTCATTTTTACATAAAAATGAATTTTTAGTGCAAAAATGCAAATGATAGGAATAATGATAGGAATCTTCAGGAATCTTCTGGGCTTGGCCTTGAACAAATGTTAGAATTGAACATGATCCTGAATAATATTCAAGAGGTTTTAGCTGTCAATTGGACACGTTGGGTAATGCTAATGTTGACAGTATTATAACTTCCAAATTTTATAATTTGAAAAGTACTTAATTAAAAATAACTTAATTATAATGTTTTAAAAAACTCTTGACATCAGCTATTAAATTCTGGCATCAAAAATAGGGCATTCCCTAAAAAAAATCAATTTGATCTTGATCTGACCTTGACAACGCTATTCAAGGTTATGATAAATGGATGATATCAGTGAATAAATAATAATAAACCTTTTTAAATTCTACAACTTTTGTTGGAAACATTTTTTTCAAAAATGCTTTACTTTTGAGATATTCCGACTGTTTCCAGACTTTTGATACACCCTGTATATATACGCACGCACGCACGCACGCACACCTATATGCAATATCGATTCTTACAATAAAATCTCACAATATAAAAAAGAATTTATATCTAAAGTAGTATCTAGGAACAATTTCAATACAAAAAATACTACGCTCTATAATAAGTTACAATATAAGGACCAGAACTTCTTTGGATGAGATATTATTGATCAAATATTACAATAATGTACTTTCTATGTATGTGAAAATTTGTATTATTAAATAGTTGCAACTCTTTTATATGGTAAATATCACAAAAATATAAAATTAAATAATATAATGCAGTGACAGTACATTTGAATATCATATATCTAAATGACGTTGCCCTTTCTTATGAGCTTTTAATGAGCCCAAATAAAAAATATATCTGATAATTACAGTCTTTAACTCTTATCAATAACATAATATGTTATTACATATTCTTTTTATATCTGTATACAATCTGTTAATTAATTATTATTACTGTTGTCATCATTGTGTGCTACCAATACTATTGAAAAAACATTAATCTCACATACAAGAAAATATTTGTTGCAAGTTTAATTATTCAAACTTTTAATACACAAAAATGGTTAAAAAAATATTCTTGCAAGATTTTTAATCATAATGCTCTATCACAGCATGCTAAAACAATTATACATATTTTGTTGAATAGCTTTAATTGTGTAAGATGAAACTTTTCAATATTAAAAAATACATAATGCGCTATGATAATAACTTATGTGGTCAGCATTTTTTAAAAAAGAGATATATTAGGTGTAGTAAAAAGAAATCTATTATTTTTGCATGAAATTGAATGGAAAAATAATGGATTTCTTTTACTACACCTAATATATATATATATATATATATATATATATATATATATATATATATATATATATTTTTATATAATATA
>Ga0157364_1003788_pt1 | contig 14821 bp, 10 predicted proteins | sample AttsexASBM2_FD_111476 | JGI IMG/M metagenome (GOLD analysis project Ga0157364, IMG submission 111476) | Fungus gardens microbial communities from leaf cutter ant in Ribeirão Preto, State of São Paulo, Brazil - Atta sexdens ASBM2 | ecosystem: Host-associated > Fungi > Mycelium > Unclassified ... | reverse complement strand
AGATAGAAATTCCTTCAATTCAAAGTTATATCATTAGAATTATTACATTGCTTACGATTGACGATAAAGTCTCGTCCAACTTGCTTTGCAAATTGTCGCGTTTTGTAGCTTGATATTGCTTATGGCTTTCTACAATAAGCCGTTAATAATAGACTAAAAGTCAGAAACGAGTTGTAAGCGAATCAATAGTGTATTATAAATCAATAATAAATTAGTAGTGACTGCGTGAAGAAGGCTAAATTCTGTTTCATAATGATTTAAAACTTATGACTGACTAATCATAAAGCAATGTGTTTGGCTGTCTGTCATCTTTCTCTTGGTTCCATAAGGCGCATATTGAACACGATATATCATCCTATCTTATTTAATATTCGATATACAAGGATAAAATGATACATCATGCACATTATTTTTCAATAAAAGCTACATTCCATAAATATATATATTTATGGAATGTAGCTTTTATTGAAAAAACTAATTAAAATTGACTATGGAATGTATTCGGAAAGAAGCTATTAGCGATATTTATGATCATTTCATCCTTGTTTTTTATCTAAAGATAGAATGACACAAATAGTGCTAATAGTGTCTTCTCAAACTCACCATAACCTGAAAATTGGAGGATTCTAAAACGATTTATTTTAGATGCAAGTTTCCTAAGATTTATATGATATAATTCCGACTTACCACTAGTGTGATATGAGTGATGACTAATGGCTTATTGCAGAACCCATTACAATTAGCCCAGTTCTTCGCTCAGTTCAAAGACACGAAGCTATTTTTCAAAGGAGTGCAATGAAATGCATTACTTCGCGAAGTAGAGCTCGGGAATTTCGAAATGCGAGTCCATCGCTGTTTCAACAAACTCATGGGAATTGGCAATGCGCGGAGGAGAGGACGAGCGTTCCCGCAACCCGCGTGCGACGGCGGTGGTGGCTGAACTGAAATATTAAACGGGAGGGTGCAGGATGCATCCACGTTACATGCGCGCGCGTTGCGCACGGCCTACGTGTATCCGCTATTTTGTTGGACCACTATGTACGTGCATATTAACCGGTTTTGCCGGTGGCGCCGGTTTGTATGCCGGGACGATGCTGCGGGATCGTCATTGTGTGCGCACCTGATAAATATTATAATTAGCCAATGCGGCGGTGATATAATTCGTTTAAGCGTTAATTCTTGTTGCTCAGTATCATAGACTCCCCTGACAATGCCAACAACGAAATGGACGGACGTTATCAGTTATGCGATAGCATTAGACATTTTGTCTTTCACAATTTATGATATCAATATAGCCATGTAAATATATAACGAAAGATAAAGTCGGATAAACTACAAGTTTAGACGCAAAACTACCTTAACTAATATTTTAAAAGGATAGAGAGAGAGAGAGAGAGAGAGAGAGAGAGAGAGAGATAACGAATATAGATTAATGAATATCGATTATCGTAAATGACGATTTTATTTTATCTTTGCAGTTAAACTTGAAACGTTTCCACTTTCGAACGTTTTCGCAAGCGGCACAATATAGCGTTACATTTGATTTTATTGTTCTCAGATGGGAATTGTGCAGCCTGGCAAAATAGTCTCCGCTGTCTCCGTTAATACAACGCACGAATAAATATTACAATTGTCCGAGTTGTAACGACGCATTAATTCATTTACATAGCGATCTCTCGCATCCAGACGTCGAGCTCCCTTGGTACCGCGATACCCGTAGCGAAACCTTGTTAGCTCCAGTTTCCCGCGTGACGGTGGCGCGCCACTGCATTACACGTACCCGGCATTACAGGCAATCGTCCGATCGAATCGACTGACTCTCGACTCCCAGTGTGTATTCCGCGCGCGGCATGTCAGCCCAATTTTGCCCGGAAATACGTGTCGCTGCTCTGCTAGTAGCACGCGTCGTGTCCCATGCCATATATCGACACAGATGCGGGCAGGGGAGGCAGACAGATAGGACGGGCTTCGTGCCGCGGATTAATTAATAAATAGGGATTCGATTTGGCGGGAATAATTCAGGAATTAACATCGCGGTACAATCGGCCTATCACTATTCGGTTCGGCTGTAACGTGCATCGTTTGGCCAGCAAGGCGATGTAACCGCGACAAAGCGCATGAAAGTGTCAATATTGACTGAGAGCTGCGAATGTTAATAATTGATAAACAGTTCTTCGTGACACAGTTTGGCAATTCGACGTTCATATAAAGGGTCACTTAAAGTTCTTGATGTAATGAGGTTGCTCATACAAGAGTTATATTTATTTAATTATTTAAATATTTTACTTGTACAAATAACAATTTTACTATTTTTATCAACGTATTTATTGGAAAATATACAAATAAAAATTGAAAAAAATTTATATAAGTCACAATAATCGTAGAAATATCTAAGGACAAGGATGTTTCATAAGAACATATATAAAGGTAGCGTTTATTTATAATTACAATAGTGAATGCATTAAACAGACAACGGCGCTCTTTAGCAGACAGTTTTCATTCGCAAGAGAGAAAAAGAGACGGAGAATTACCAGCTGTCCATTATATCTTCTTGGTGTACTCTTGTCCGCGTGTACCGCCCGTGGTCGCGTATGCTTTGCGGTAACACCAGCACGTGGCTAGTCCGAACCAGAAACCCACTCTCGTGCCTGCGGTTTCCTTTGTTTTCTCTGTTTTGTTTCGTATCACTCCATTATACCGCACGGAGAATTCTAAAAGAGAGCCGTATCCTTGTGAGCTCTTATAGGGCACCAGTATAGATAGAAAGTGAAAGATAAACTCATTCCTCATCTTCGTGAAGCTGCAGAAACGAGTTCTTTGATTTAAAAGTGAAACTGTATTATGATTAATAACATTGCCTCCTTCAGCAATCTCGTTCTCCATTTCACATTTTGTTTCAAATGTCAGTACTTATAATGATCTTGTGATTTGAGTTGGAATAATATCTCATCCATTAGTGTAAATGAAACAAATATCACTATGAGATACCACAACGATAAGGAATTATGTTAAATTGCAATTATGTTAAAAAACACAACCAAAAGCAAAACAAATTTTTTCTTCTACTAACTCTATATTCTTCTGTACTATATTCTTGCAAGAAAGTTTGGTATTTATGATATAGAAAGATAGAAAAATGTTTGACAAAAAGATAATTTTATGATAATTCCGCGATATATATGGACTTTACACTGTATAAACAGTGTTAAAATTCAGTTAAGTCCGATATGGTTATTGTTGCTTTGATTTTCTATGATATTGGTTGCGAAAAAAATAACATGAAAATAGTTTTATTTTATTATGTTTGTACGAAAAAGATTACGGTTATTTTTAAATATATTTCAGTTATATTCAAAGTCATATATATATGTGACATCAATCAACACAATTACAATTCTGTAAATCCTCGATAGCTCGTGATAATTGAAAAATTAATTCTCATTGTAAAATATCTCGCAAATGTTTTGAAAAATGATACACATGTAGATACATTTTTCTGTTAATGAATCTAAAATTTCAAAATTGCAAATGGAAAATACAGAAAATATTTTAATATGGAGACAATTCAATTATTAAATGTATATATTTACAAAGCTAACAACAAATTTTTGAACTCAATCGTATCATCTTTTGCTGTAATAATAAATTGTAAAAATTTTTTTAGTATCTACATGTTTATCGATTTATTTTTAGTGAGTTTATAAAAGAGCAACGATGCACGAGCAATACCGCGAATTGAACCAATCGAGGTGATGCATGACGCTCCTATTTTCAACGATATTTTCGGGTATCGCGTACAAAGCGAGTAACGTTCGGTGCGATAAATATGGCGAGAGTTTCGCCACTATGACGTGATCGTGAAACTTTGGCGCAGATGGTTGAGACTGTTCGGCGTTGAAAATTGTCTGTAATTTTATGGCCGTCAGAGGAAAAACGCGCAAGTTTAGTGAATATAACGAATTGTAGTGAAAGCGCGGATTAAACTAGGACAAGAACTGTATAACATAGAACTCCTCGCACACTGCGAAATAAACTTTCGAGTGTGCTATAGATATCGATTCGATGGTTAAATATAACTTGTTAATGCGGCTCGATATATGGCATGCTGCTCAAAGTGTACAATGTACATGCTCGCGTGTATCGACAAAGACGCGGCGGTTCTAATGGGAGGGTAAAAAGGGTATACTACTCCACGGGTTGAGCCACATTCAGACTGACGCGGTAATGCGCACGAATCCATTTAGCGACCGCAACGTCTCCATCCAAGAGAGCAAGCAGAAGAGACCCGCAACGAAGGAGAGAACTAGAGAAATAGGCAAGACACAAGGAAAACGGGAGGACAGGGAGAAAGAGAGAAAGGGAAGGAGCAAGAGAGAGAGAGAGAGAGAGAGAGAGAGAGAAGCAGGAAAATCTCTCATTCCTAGGAAGAAATCCTCTTGGTACTCGAGATGCACGTCTCTCGTCATTAATGACTAAGAATACCGTAACAGACAAAGCACTAAAGACGTTGCATCTTTTAGAGAAAATGTTTTCTTGCCTATATTGACTTGATGAAGAATTGTAACTCCTCTCTTCCCTTCATCCGATCTATATCCAAAATATATTTCTATAATAATAACAACAGATATTTGAATTTACAGTCCTTTTGCATACTGATGCATTTCTTATTTCTATTTGAGAAATACATTTTGAGAAATATATTATATTTAATGTGTTACGTTAAATACTATATTTTTAGTATAAGTTTAAGATTTTCGTGCGACATTATTACAACAGAACGTGTAAGAAATGGAAAAAACATCGTTAAATTCCTCATTCACTGTCCTCAAGAAAATATTATCTTCCAAAATTTCATTTTGTAGACGGCATCGGACACCTGCTGTGCTTTCGAAAGAACCCTCTCGCTCGTAGAGGCGCGACAACGAAAAAACGAGGGGGGCGTGTCGGAAAGACAGAAATTGCGCGAATTATGCGAATTAAGTGAGCTCGCTGAGTAGTGACAAAGCTGCGTAATGAAGATACCGAGGAAGGCGTGTCGCGGGAACGGAGGCGGGGGAGAACTGTGAGGCGCACAGTAAGGAAGGGGTGAGGAGTAGGTGAAGGATATAAGACGAAATGAAGTCTGCAGGGTGGACGTCGAGGCAGAGGGAGCCAGTAAAATTCTTCGAGTCATGGGCGACGAAAGAAGGAGAAGACAAGAGAAAGAGGGAAAGGAGGAAAAGCGTCGGGGATGGTGGTGCGGAAAGTGAAAGAAGGAGCAGAAGATGGAGTGTCGAGGACGGTTGTGCACCGTCGCGACTGAGGGTGACTCTGTGTAAGTGGCCCGCGAAAATCGGTGGAAAGGAAAACGGAAGAGGAGTTGATGCTGCTGCTGCTGCTGCTGCTGCTGCCGTGAGAACGTTGCGTGTATGTAGAAATAGCCGACGGTGCACCACATGCTGCCTGTAGCCGATGGAAATGTAAAACTGCGACAAGTCTTGGAATAAAGTAGCTGAATAAAATACAACTAAAATCCCCCGTCGCTCTCTTTTGCGTCCTATACACCAGCTCGTGGAACTCGGCCGTGGCACGGAGGATAAGTTGAAGCGAGATGCGACGCAATGCCGCGACTATCACGCGTTACCGCAACGTACTCTTCCGTCAAATGGAACAGTGAGGAAAAATCTCTCATGTGGGAATACACACGCAAAGAGAGAGTGGCAGTTACGATTCATTGGCCATTCATTCATATTGAGCTAGTGGACTAGTCTTCGATTACGATTGTTTACTAGGATTGATTGATATTCGTAAAGCATACACAGAGATTATAGTAGTCACTTATATTTGAAACGCTATTAATTCTTCATGAATAATTTAACCGAAAGTTTGAATGATTTGCATTTTTTATTAGAAACAATGCACGTATAGCGCATAATATTGAGAAATAAATTTTATTTCCTACTTGTATATGCAAATGTTGGTTTATGAAAATGTATATTTGAAAATTGCCATTGCTCTTGATTCGAAAATGACAGGAAGGGACCGAGTGACATGAAAGATAGCCCTTTCCGTTTCTCCTCTCTAGATATATACGTTGGACACGGAATAACCTTGGGTGACCGGATGCATTATCTGGCTGTTCGGACAACGTGTAAGTGTAATTAACACACTACCGTTCATAACGAGGACAATGTACGCAGTCACACTAATGAGAGCAAATTAGCTCGTTTGTGCCAGTTTAGTTTCACCTCCTTGCTCCGCCGCTTTGCCGGCCGCGCGACGGGCTGTTCTCTGTGCGGTCAAGAATGCAAATTTGGCCGTTTCGCGCGCGCCAGTCTACACCAAACACGAATTTCTGTTGAGTTCCGTTGACGAATTTAGTGTTGCAGACGGCTTGCAGCATATAGTTTCAAAATTCATGACTGACGTGACAAGATGTCTTTGACGCTATCCACATTCATGCACTTGCTAACAAAACGACAACTAATACATAATTATTCTTGCACTGGTGTCGAACAAATTGTACTTTACCAATTTACCAATTTACCAATTGTCTTTATGATTCTGCCACAACCATAAAAATATCTAGATAATTTTCGAAGGAATTATTTAATATAAAGTAATTCAATTTTATTATGTATAAAAAGAATTATATGTTCAAATAAAAAATATTTTCTTTTTATATATATATTTTCTCTATGTATTTTTCTTAACGTATGTAAATTTATGTATTTGCTATTACAATAGTTTCATTTTTATTCTTATTAAATTATTAAATTATTAACGATATTGAATTTTAATATTATCTAGCTAAATATCGTAGTGTCTTAACGTGACTATCGCACAATTTATATGTCTATTTTTACTTTTTGTGGTCTACAGTTTTTTTGAAGTACGAAGAAATAAAGTCGAAAGGCAAGTCGAATCGATTTTAAATAGAACTTTTTGCAAGAATGGACGTTTCGACGAGTATTACAAGCTTGGTATTTTCTTGGATTTGCATAGAATCGGTGCCACAACAGCTTCTCGAATACGTACGCACATATATTTCTCTAGTTTGGTCGATTTGTTATCCCGTACCGAATATTCTTCGCAATCCGAATAAGATGTACTGACTGGACGTACCGGAAGAAATAGAGTTCACCAATTGGAATAAAGTGCAAACTCTGTGGAAGAATATTTTATTCGTTTTCAATTTATGTTTAAATTTGTTTACAATCTTTAAAAAAATCATCTATTAGAAAATTAAAAGCTTCAGATTATTTTACGATATTTTTATGTGTAACATATAAAGACATACAATATTACATGCAATATTACTTATGATATGTAAATGAGGTTAATTCAGTTGCTAACTGATTTTTCATCACACGATTAATCTATTCGAATTTTATTTAAAATAAGATCACTGCGCAGAGGAAATCTCTTGCAATAAATCACTAGTAGACTCAAAGAACAGTGCAATATCTTAGATGTCGATTCTTTTGCCAGTTGATTTTAGTTCTCTATCGACATTCTTGAAAAGTCAAATCCACATCGCGCAGAGCCAAAGGAAGTTCATAGTGGAAACGGAAACAAAAACGTAGAACAAAGGAGAATAAATATTCAGGATATCCGCAAACAAGGAAGGTTTACGATTTTATGTATAAAAATTGTAGAGTTACCTCGATCGCCATGTTACAAACGCTCTCACATTTCTTTGCTGCAAAATGCCCCGAGAGATGGAGAGGCGCGGAAGTGTGTTATAGAGCACAAAGGAGAAAGATTGAGGAAAAATGCACAGACACGGTAGTGTAACCATTCGACAGACCTCAAAATATGAAAAATGGACTGAAGTTTAGCAATGTTAACAGTTATAGCCGTTCCCCGATTATTTTCTTGTGTTAAATAATTTTTTCTAATCTTTCAAACAATTAAATTATTGTAATAAATTTGTGTCGTGTTGCGAATAAACTTTTGTTCGTTCATATTTCGTAAAGTGATTTATTGCTGCAAGTCCTTAATTTTCTTTGTCGTCACGATGCATGTACAGAGTATACGAAATACATACACTTCGCCTTACTTTCCCTGTACTCTCTCCAGTCCCTTCTTTTATTTTCTACACCGTTCGCTTCTTTCCCTTTTGTCCTATCCATAGTGCTGCAAAAAGGGTCCCTGCGTCGCAACGTTAAAGTGCATTTCACCTGGGAGGAGCTTAACAGTAATGGCTTGCATCGTTTCGTCGAAACAAGCATCGATCGCTCAGCAAGTGGTTACCGAAAACGTGGCGTATAATCTATGATTATCAAAACAACTATAGCATAACGTTGATTTTTCATACGAACATACGAGCAAAGCAAAAGAGAACCGAGAAATATTTTAATTGAAATTTTATAAAAAGATGTTTTAAAACTAATATACGAAAAATATGAAAATATAAAACGTGTCAATCTTCGAAATTCATGTTCATTCACAAAATTCGTCTGCGTTTTCTCAGTCTGAATCTTTTGACACACTTTTCTTATGTTTGTTTCGATTCAATCTTCTTCCATCGACATTTCAACCAATGTCGTCGTTGTATGCGCAACTAACGGCCGAGGTATTTTCCTCGAAAATTCGCTCGAAGGGATACTTGATGCTCGCGTAACGACATAGTCCATGGGAAGAGGATACCTTAGTAAGAGGCCTGTAGATTCACACTCAGGTTTGCAGACGGTCAAACCGCAGTGTCGGGTTACCGTACTTGTAGAGATGGACAACGACGAGAAAAAATAAATGGAAAGAGCAAGATAAAGATGAATGCATTGACTTTCCTAAATTTTCACAGTGCTTTGCATTACTTTCATCAATTAATAACTAATTAATAAATAAATATCGTATTCGTCTTTTTCCATTGTGGATGTACCTTTATGACAATGAAGATATTAAATGGGACCGATTTCTATCTTTCTCTTCTTACAACCGGACGGCATGAATGGCTCGTTTTCTGGTAACTTCGACTCGCAAAGCGTGAAACAAGTTGAACGAGCGTACTCGATAATCGAGTCGGTTGTTCACGCGGTTGCCTCATCGTTTAGGCGTGCTAATTGCACTCATTATCGACGTTACTGGAATACGGAAGACTGCTCCGTAGTAGAACGTTTTCGAGCGTTCTTTTTTTGTCAGCAGAGGAAATGAACAGTGAAATCAATTGTATCAACGAATAGGTTGGATACTGTATATAAAAGTACGGTAGATATATAAAATTTTATGTAAAATGAAAATATTTGCTGAATATAAAATAAAATGTGCGCTACAAATCGATTGTTTAAATATTTTGTGTTGAAAAACGTGTTAAATATTCTGTTTAATTTAAAATACTCCTATACTTTAAATCCTCGATAATTTTGGATGAAATTAATTCCACCTATGTACGGATGAAATTTTTTACTAAAATTTGTGCACGTATTAATAATAGCATTGTTTTGTTAAAGATTGTATTATTTGTAATTATTTATAGATATAATTTAAACACTTAAGGGGATTTTCTACTTTGTCGCGTTGTTGTTTTTATAATTTTTTTAAATGTGGATCAAAATTTTTCAAAATTATTTCTTGTTCTCTATTATTGTTTGAAAATAGATGCTATTTTTTCTATAAAAATATGAATAATTAATAAATTTAATTGATTTTTATGCATCGCAGGGAATTTTTTCTGTGACCATGATTCCGGTTTTCTGCAAATGAATTGAAATTTTAATCAAAATACTTGTGTCTATCGTCAGAATTACGAGGAAAAAAGAAAGTAACTGCCATAACTAAAAAACTACGTGGTAACTAAATAGGTATCATAGCTAATGTCTTAGTTGTGATACCTATATTATTGCAGCAGCAAACCATTTCTCACCGTAGTTTATAAATTTATAATTAGAGGAGCAAATATATTTTAACAAACCAAGATTAGTTACGATAAGGAAATTTTTCCTGTGCAGAATTATTCATTTCGCTTTAAATAAATAAAATGCTTTTATTGTTCATTTTTCACTTTTTTTTAAAATGTTTTCCTCAAAAAATAAAAAGAATTCAGTTAATAAAACAATTCTGGTTTTGACGATTATAATCGCAAGTATCATAATTAAAATGACATCTTAATTTTTAATTTCAGTCCATTGAAAGATCATAATTATGATCGCAGATAAATCATGTACATGACGCACAAAAATCAAGTATATCTGTTAATTATTCATACTTTTTATTTTAAAAAAAAATAGCAAATCTCTGTCTGCAAACAATAATAAACAAAGAAGAAAAATATTTTTTTAAATATTTAATTTTTTTAAATATTTTAAATATTTCCACTTTTCCAAAAAAAAATTCTAAAAAAACAGCGCGACAAAGTAGAAAATTAAAGAGTCGATGCGCTGTCTTGCATTCTAAACGCAGTCTAGTCAACACTTGTGTTGCTCTCAAACTTTCACGATCTTATTTAGAACCAAATTCAACGGGATGTTCACAAACGTCGCGAATTCCAAGCGAAGGGAGTATTTTACAGGAGTAGAAGGAAGTAAATACGAGACGTTCTATCGATAAAAAAAAAGAAAAAGTAGCTATTTACGAGTCGTATCGTGTTCTGTTCTGTTCATTTCGACGTTGGCATGATCAAGGAAACCAGAGTTTTAATTTTCCGTCTCAGCAATTCGCTAGTCAGAGAATCAATGAGAATTAAAGAGTAGGGTAACACCCTAGCTTATTCTCGAACGAAAAAGAATTTCTTGTGAACGATGAATTGCGAGAGAATGCGTGGAAATGCAAAGAGCATCGATTTTGCTAAACGTCTGCGTATGTAAATGTATAAATTATATATGTAAATTAAATTTCTTTTATTGCTAGCCGAAATAAAGCAAAATAAAGCGAAATAGATGGAAAATAAATAAATAGATCGAACGCGGCGACCTGCGCAAATAAAATTTTATTCATATACTATTTCCAAAAGAGAGCGATGTTCAATCTGCAGTGACCCGCCACACCAGATCCCACTGATATCCTTAGCTTAATAGTTGTTAAAGTCGTTCGTCAAAGTATACACTCGCAGCAATTTTCTTCAGAAAGGTCGCATCTTGAGGCTAGTAACTCGGGAGATCTTCTAGCGCAAGCGAGAAATTTAATCGCGACTCGTTCGTACGATTAAATGTCACCGGTGCCATACACGTGAGACCAAAACGGGGGAGAGAGACAACGGTGTCCCGGGAAATGAAAGGGTGCAAGACGGAGCGGCGGAACGCATCGTACGAGGAACGGAACGAATAAGAGAGAATGAAACAGAGTAAGAGAAGGAAGAGAGAAGATGGTAGTCGAGGACGAAGGGTAGATCAGCAGGGTCCCAGATTTCCCCAGTGATTGTCTCGCAAAGTCTCGCAGAGTCTCGTCAGACCATTCATCGGCGACGTGCCGAGACTTCAAGTCTAGAAAGGTTGCAGCCCTCCGCTAAACCGTCGCCAGTCCTTTTTCAACCCCGATGAAAGAGGAGGCAAAAGCTGAATCGCTCGACATTTTCAACCCGCGTGTGTTTTATCCCGCGAGTCTCTGTCTCCTTCTCTATATCTGTCTCCTCTCACCTTTACCCGCTTCCACGCTTCCCTCCTCGTCGTTCACCCTTTGATGATGAAATTGCCGAACTGGCCGATAACACTGATTGAAAAAAAGGTTCCCACACAAAATCGAATTTCCAGTTACGAGCACCCCATCAGTATATAGCGAGGACACCGCGATACCGATTGCTTTGATCGCCATGTATATACAGCCCTTTTCGTTATGAAACCCCTTGTGATCACCCTAAAACTTGCCAGAAATTACGGTTATGAAATGAATCTGATCTGGGCTTCTGATATTTCAATCGTAATTATAATTATAGTGTACTTTGACGTATAATCTTAATGCAAAGATGAAAAATGTTATTGATATCTGAGACATAACGATTATATTTCATTTTTATTTATCATAAATTACAATCTTCTCGTAAGATTCATGAATTTGCATTTCTCCTCCGTTTAATCGTCATGACGTTTCAGAAACTGTTCGCCCTTGGCGGACCAGATCAGGCAATTCGCCTTTGATTAACGAAGCCCTCGACGGCCAAAGAAACGATTTACATTTTGGCGAAACGCGGAGAAATTTGCGAAACTGGTCAGCAGACTGCACGGTCGGCGCGTATTAATTAGAGACTCACCCTTAAAGTACCAGCAAGGCACGGCCTTAAAGTACGGCAGCCGTGGTCTGGTGAATTCAGTGCTCGGATTTCACGTAGTCAGACGCGGGTTTAGTGCGCCGTGGGGGTAATTATTCAAGCGGCATCCCCCGTGGCGGGAGAGTCACGCAAGGGTACGACGGCGGAGGGTGTGAGTGAGTCGGCCTGAGGGGGCGCGAGACGATAGCGGGAGGGTTTCTGAGCGCGTCATCCATCACTCCGTAACGTACGCATGTACCCGCGAGTGCCCTGAAATAATTGAGCGAGAGCGGTGGAATCGTTTCTCCTCGGTAATGCTAGCGACTGAAATTTTGTTCGTTTCTCGGGCGAGTCGTAACCATCCACGGAAAAGCAGACGAATATAGAAAAATGGAAAGCTTTTATGATGTCTCTACTTTGAACATGTTTATGCGTTTATTCGCCTCAACTATTGCAGCATTTGAAAATGCATAATTCTCTGACGGTGATGTATGACATATACTATTTTCGCGCACGAATTTATATAACATGAGTATATAAACGTGATAAACGTTCGTATGTTTGATATATAGAATCGGTTTCTCCGATTTCTTCACGGATGACGATCAATTAAGAGGTAATATTTATTATATTATATGCAACTTACGTTTTCAATGGTATTAATGTTTTTGAAAGAAATTTCAGTTGTAGCAAGATTCACAGATACAAGATTGTAAGTGAAGAAGGGGATATCGCGACTAAGCCGATGCTTCATTCGCTTGGTGAAATGTTTCGGCGTTTCCCTGGTCACGCTTCTCCAGCACGACTTTGATTATTCTAGAGCCGTACGATTAGTATTCTGTAGAAGAGAGAAAAAATGGACAGAAAAAAGAGCGAGGAAAAGGTATTGAGAAAGAGGTAGAGAAGGCAAAAGGAAGGAAAGCACGAGAGATTGAGCGTAATAGCGCGAAGGAAGGAAGTGAGGAACAGGAAAAAACGGGCACCGAAGCCGTTACGTTCCGGTTCGGCATGCCGGACCATCGCGCGCCCGGTCCGTTTTATAAAGCTGCCTACGAAATTAAGAAGCTGTAAATTTGCGAACCTGAATTAGTATTCCGCCAGACTTCCTCGCGCCGTCTGGAAATCGCTGCGAAATGGAAGGCGCTAGCGAAACGATATCGAGTTGGGGCGAATACAAAGGGAAAGCATTTGTGTCGGAAAGGCAAGCAAAGAAAAGATGGGGAGAGGGCTGCGGAGCGACCGAAAGTGAGCGTAATCTTCTTTTTGGGCCCTTCCATTCCTACTATCTCCTTTCATTCTCGTCCTGCTTCCACGTACGATACGTGCTTATTTTCAGAGGCGGGGGGGGGGATAAGATCGACGAGTTGTGATGAGTAAAAACGAGAGTCACCCCCTAAAGGGATAATCTCGAGAAAAATATCGACGATCAGTCCTGTGCTCGGTGTCATGGCACTGTACTCCATTACGACTATTGCAATATACTCTCCGCGATATATGTCTGCGCTTATTTCGAGATATATTTAACGAACGAAATAACATTAATGACACCGATGTGATAAGATATTGCAAGCGATAAGCTTATATGATAAAGTGATACATTATATAAGAAACGTGTAAATCATTACATATCATAAATCATTTGTTTAATAATTTTTATATCTTATTCTCTACTTTTTTAAATGGGTTTAATAAACGTTGTTTTTATAAGCATTAAAAATTAAAAGATTTCCTGAATCATCGATATCTAATAAAAATTAAGAGATTCTCTTTGCCTTGAAGCTGCAAACATTTAATTTAATCAGCTTGTTGACACATCGTTACATCATGACAAACGAGCTTTCATTTGCCACTGTTCTGGTCGTGATAAAGCGAAAATTCTAACAATAAAGACGTTACATTCCGCGTATCCTAAAATAATTGAATATGCGTTGGAGTGAATTAGCGGCGGCGTTGAATTAAATATAAGACGTTGGTAAGCCTTGGGGTTGGGAACGTCGGCGATGCAGCTTGCTATTAATGTCACCAGCCCTAACCACGGGTCATGGACACCTTTAGAAGGGTGCATTCTTAATCAGGTATGCCTTTTGGTACACTCGCGCGCCCTAAACTGAATGAGATAATAAAGCTGCACATCCGCAGGAAACCTCTAATAACTTTACAAAATCTGGATCGACCAGTTAACGCGGTAGACCCAATATTAATAATAAAAAGACAGTACGATGCGTTTGATAAAATAACAATACGCCAATCAAAATTTGATAGCGTAATTCTATCTTGGAATAATTATCATAGAACATGTATATATATTATATATATATATATATATACAGTTCTGATTTGAGGATTTGCGCATACTACGTAATTGTTATCAGTTATAATTTCTGTATATCAATTGGTAAGGATGATATTTAATATTTATTAAAATATTTCTAATAATAATAAAATCAATACGTTTGAAGAAATCAATAATTTTTCTATTTGCAGTTTCAATTTTATTTTAATGACAATATGGAAAGATATTATTCGCAATATTCGCATAATTTTTGACATAGAAAAATTTGTTAATTAAACCCTAAATCAAATTTCTATTCAAATTTAACGTAACAAAAGTGACAAGATACCATTATGTATACGTTTTTAGTTTTCAATCACTTACAACTT
>Ga0157364_1003787_pt1 | contig 14824 bp, 13 predicted proteins | sample AttsexASBM2_FD_111476 | JGI IMG/M metagenome (GOLD analysis project Ga0157364, IMG submission 111476) | Fungus gardens microbial communities from leaf cutter ant in Ribeirão Preto, State of São Paulo, Brazil - Atta sexdens ASBM2 | ecosystem: Host-associated > Fungi > Mycelium > Unclassified ... | reverse complement strand
GAGAACTCGATGGAGTTCTCGCTCATTTCTCTACCTACTTATACATTTTACTACTGTGGCTATGCGCTTATCTTCCCATGGTCCTCATGTTACTCTGGTCATGTGACACCTTGTGACTGTGACGTGTGTGACGTGACCATCCATGACCATCCGTCACACCAATTGTGATATTGTGACAAAGTCACGTGATACTTTCCCACGCTCCACCTTATAGTCGTAAGTCCAAAGAAAAAGAAAAGAAAAGAAATATAAATAATGACTTAGCCGTTTTGCCAAGTCATGACATTACCAGTTGATCTGCTTAATATCTCAGCCATTATTGATTGCCTCAAGATGTGACTGGCATCAATTGAAAGGTCTTTTTGAGGGCCTTCCATAGCTATTAAGACCATGAGAATTGTTGAAGAATTGATGGAGATATGGTCAAATGAAGTTTGTGACATTACCCTCTCTCTTAGTTTGAGCTCCATTGAGAAATTATCTTGTTTTTGGTATACTCTGAAGATATTCCTGTAGCTTTTCACCTGTATTTTGTAAATTTTTTTCAGGTTCTCATGTGTCGTTTCCTTGAGTGTATCATTTCCATCTGACAAGGTATTTATTCTTCCTATGTCTTTGTCGTAAGTCCAGAATTTTTTCTACCTCCTATTCTTCCTGGCCTTGTATTAAGGTCGGTGGTAGAGGAGTGGCTTTTTGACCATGGATGGTGGATTCAGAGTACTAAGTTAATTTGCTTGCATGAAAGACTAGGTACAGTGCTCAGTAGCAAGATAGCATCCTAAGCCAGAATGTAACCAAGGACAACTTTTCTATTATTTCAAATGGTCCTTTGTACCAGTGAAGGAGGCAAAATAGACTATTAGCCTGGCACAAGCTAAAGATGTGGTACTAGGTCCTAATTGCATGCTAAAGAGTTTGTGGGAATGAATCAAGAATAAAAGTATTAAAAAGAGAATATAGAAACTTAGCATGATAATTAAGATAAAAATATTTGAAAGGATTATAAGCTCAATCTTGATCCTTCTCGTATGATGTCCCTAAGGTGTCCACCTTTACACACTGTAACAAGCTCACTATCAAAGTAGTCAGTAAACTACTCATAGGTCTTATCACACTCAATCAAGCCCTTATCTGCACCCCCATACCAAACCTTATAGGTGTGATATAATCTAAGTCAATGATTAGCCAAGCTTTTCAGGCCTGCTACTCTGTAGAAGGTTGTCCGAGCAACTGCTGCATCTTGTCTCTTGACCAAGTAGGGTATAGAGTTCTAGTCTCCTCAATAACCCAACTACTTCACTTAGAACTCAGAAAAGTGCCATAAGACAACTCTTAAGCCCTTGAGATAGTGGCAGGTGTCAAGATTCTATTACCTTTCTCTCAGGCTCTCTGAGTGTTATATTAAAAGTATAAACTGATAAGACTCAATTAAAAATAAATAAAAAAGGAAACTCTTTCTTTTTCCAGTCTCTTTCACTTCTCTCCTCCATGATATTGCCATGTGAACATGACAGATGTCACCTCCCTATCCTCTATGCCTATCAGCTATAGCCATATGCTCCTACTCCACCTCTATACTTTACTTCTACCCAACATCCTCTAATCTCTGAACTGGCTTCCTTCTACTCTAAATACAATCTAGAAATATATGCAAGTACATACAAAGGTAATCGATATTCCTGTTGCTCTATGGCATATTTGCTTCTTGACTGAGTCCAGTAGTAATAGGATTATTAGCCATTAATAGACTTTTGATCTATCATCTTGGTATCATATTAGTTCAAGTCTGCTCTAGATTGAAATTCTATTGCATTCCAGAGGTATCCTTTAACATCTGAGTTCTAAAGTATCAACATTAATAGTCTGTCTCTGAGAACCTAATACTAGCTCATCAGTCTTGCCTCCTAAGGTATATGCTATGCTAGCACATGGTAGCTTAGCAACTACCTAATAGAAGTACCCAATCTTGGGTCTAGATTATGTTTGGGGCTTGTAGAAGTTCTCTAGAGTAGGTTCCAATAGTGAAATCCAAGGTTATAATTTTTATCCCATACTACATTTCTATAGAAAATTCTCTAGCAGTATAATACCAGGGTTATAATGCTCGCTCCGTAGTCTGGTAATCCTTCAAATTGAGTAGTACTTTGTTACCAACTTTAAATAGGACACTTTGGACTTTCTTGTCATAATACCACTTTATTCTTTCTACTACAAGAGTAAGAGCTGCTTTTGTCTGCTCCAAGACTTCATGTCTTTTATATGTTAGGTCATTCAAGTCCCTTTGCAGTGACTCTTTGACTAAAATTGGACCTGCTCTTGGGTATCTGCTATATTCAAGGTAGAACAGACTTTCTTTAATTCCTTCATATGTTTGATTATTGTATACAAATTCTGCACTTGGTAGCAGATCTGATCAATTACTAAGATTATTATTGACATAGTACCTAAGATACTACTCTAGAGCCTAGTTTACACATTCTATTTGTCCATCTGTTTGTGGATGGTATGCTGTTGACATAGTAGATTCTATTCCTAAAATTTTGCACCATTCTTGGAATAGCTCAGCTGAGTATTGTACTCCTCTATCTGAAATGATTTGTAGAGGCAGTCTATGCAATGGATAAACCTTGTCATATAATAACTGTGCCATATCTTTCGATGGAAACCAATTATTAATAGAAATGAAATGAGCTCTTTTGGTGAGCCTGTCAACAATTACACAAATAGCATTGTAACCATTTGACTCTGGCAATTGAGTGATTAAGTCTATTGATATTATTTCCTAAGGCCCATTAGGCACCTTGTTAGACATAAGTGGTCCAAAAGGTTGCTATGGGCAATTTTTTATCCACTGATACATATCACAATCCATAATATATTTCTTGACAAATGTAGTCATCCCAGGCCACCAGTAATTTCTGAAGACTAACTCATAGGTCTTCTACTAACCTGGGTGTCTAGCGGATAACAAGTCATGGTGCATTTGAATGATCTGTTATTGCAATGTATCATCCACACTATGAGAGATGTATATCTTCTCTCTGTATAGGAGTAGTCTGTTCTCATAGTTCCAGTCTTGCAAGGATTTTTTGAATTCTCTGGGACCAGACTTGAGTAGTGACTTATAGTCTTTGGTGACTTCATCTGATAAGAGTGCAACTTTGACCTCCTTTAAGATTATCTTGTTATTTATTGGCAATTCATAAGTAGTCTCTAATGTGTTGATAGCAAAGAACTCAGGCTTTAGCAACACCTAGTTTGTATTGTTGAGGTCTATCCCTATCTCATGATTTGCTCATCTGGACAAGGGATCTTCTGCCTGCATTGTCTTTCCTGGTTTATGATAGAGTACAAAGTCAAAACAAGTCATAAATAATGCCCATCTTGCTTGTCTCCTGGTCAGCTTTTAAGCTGTCCTGAAAAATGTGAGGTTCTGATGATCTAACCAGATCTCAATTTTATGTGGATATCCTTCCAAATGATGTCTGTATTCCTCTAGTCCCTGAATTACTACAAGTAGCTCTTTGTCATAGATTTTATAGTTCCTTTCATGGATATCTAACAACTTGGAAAAGAAAGCCACTGGGTGCCACAGGTTGGTTTGCATATCTTTTTGTGATAAGACTATACCTATTGCAAAGTCACTAGCATTGGTGGATAACTTAAAGGGATCTTTGTCATTTGGTATTTTTAGGATTGGAGCCATAGTAAAGGCCTTTTTCAGTGCCTCAAAAGTATTTTGTTGCTCAACGCCCCAATTCTAGGTACAATCCTTCTTTGTCAAGTCAGAGAGTGGTTTTGACATCTTGGCAAAGTTCTCAATGAACCTACAATAGAAATTTGCAAAGCCTAAGAATGCTTGTACTTGTTTGACTTTTGTTGGTACTGGCTACTCTAGAACTCCTAAAAGTTTCTCTTCATCCATCTGTACTTTATTTTCCAATATAATTACACCTAAATATTTGATGCTACTTTGTTTAAAGAAACATTTCTCTGCTTTAGCATAAAGGTCATTAAATTGAAGTCTTTTCAGCACTTCTTTAACCAATCACCTATGTTCCTTCAAACATGTTCCAAATATTAAAATATCGTCTAAATACACCATTACTAGTCTAATGTGAATCAAATCTCCAAGTATATTGTTTATTATACTTTGGAAAGTTGCTGGTGTATTGGGAACCCAAAATACATAACAGTTGCCTCAAAGAGGCCTCGTCTTGTAATAAACACTGTTTTCCATTTATCCCCTTCTCTGATGCGAATATTGTTGTATCCCCATCTCAAATCAATTTTGGTAAAGATTGAGGCTTTGCTGAGTGATTCAATCAAGTAGGCCATTCTAGTGATTGAATAGCGATTTTTGACGGTAATTACATTAAGGGCTCTATAATCCATGATGGGTTGTAAGCTTCCATTGTGTTTCTTTACAAAGAAGAATAGAGCTGCTATTGAGCTAGTAGATAGATGAATGTAACCTTTTTTGAGTTCCTCATTGATCCATGTATCAAGAGAATTTCTTTCTGCTAGAGATAGTAGATAGATCTTTGCTGGCTTGGGAAGCTTTGCACCTTTCATGAAGTCAATAGCATGGTCATATGGTTTCCATAATGGCATTCTCTCTGACTTATGTTTTGAAAACACATTTCTATACTCATGTAACCATTCTGGCACATGAGCCTTCCAGGTCTTTGTGTCTTCACAATCTAAGTCCCTATACTTGTCATGACTTGGCAAAACAACTAAGTCATTATTTATATTTTTTTCTTTTTCTTTTTCTTTCTTTTATTACTAAGGTGGAGCACAGGAATTATCACATGACTAGTCACAGAGTTACAGAAATGGTCACATCACAATAAAGTCATAGGATGTGACAAAGAGATCACCTGATGGACATAAGGACTGTGGGAAACAAGATGCATAGCCATGATAGTAATTGTATATATAGTATAGCAAATCTAATGAGAACTCTATCAAGTTCTTCTTGTCAAATGCTGATAAAGGAGCAGTTGGCTTTATTCCGGCTTAGGAGTTAGCTATTCTGACAATACTGGTCTCGATTGTTGAGTATAGTTGCAATTATCATTGCCTATTAATGACTGCCTAGGTCAGTCGTGTCTGTCCAGCTAAGAATATAGTTGTTGGGGTCCTTATCTCCTATGTCGTCCAATGAGAGGAATCCACTGACATCCATTTCAAGATGAAGCTCATTAGCTTCTGCTTTTACGTCTCATATTTTACAAACTTTACTAGTGCATGTATCTGGGCACCTGGTGAACTCCCATTAACCTTTTTGCCAATCAATATTTGGATTATGTTTATACAAGTATGAGTAGCCAATCATCATCTCCTTATTCCCTAGATTGGTAACAAAGAGATATTGGGTCATCTTATAAGATCTAATTTCTATATAAGCTCAGACATATTCTGTTATTTGTCCTGCTTTGTTGGGAGTGCCATCTGCATTGATTACATGATACAGATTTGCTAGTTTATGTGTTACCAGGTTATTATTTTCCATAACGACTTTGTCAACAAAGTTCATGGTAGCTCCCGAATTAACTAAAGCCTCGGTCTGTACTTTTTGTGTTATATACCCAAAGTGTAACTGGAATATTTTTTAAGGGAGATAGTCTTGTTGCATGCTACAAGATTCCAGTACTACTTCTGACTTTGCAGGCTAATAGAGGGTACACTTTCCTCTGACTGTAGATCATAGACATTATACTCTACAATCTCAAGGTAAATCCAATTTGGGAGTCCTATTTCCCTTCCCACTTGGGGGAACAGGATCAAAGATTTCCTCAATTAATATGCTGTTTTACATAGATAGCCTCAAGAGGGGAGTTTGGATCATCTCTTTTTTCTCCAATGGTTTTATCAGCCATGTTTTAAATAACTGATTTATCTTGCTTGAACCTGGTAGAGATGGTTTCTAGAAAGAGGTTCTTCTAAGGACAATTGCCCTTATGACCAAGTTTGTTGTAACTATCCAGTGATTTTGTTTAAAGCCTTTTTCAGTACTTTATCTTTTTTGGCAGTATCACAAGTCTTTCCTGTTTCTGAATCTCATCTATTTTCCACTATATCCAGATTCTTCTTTCTTCTACTTTCTCTTCTTTTTTGCCTCTGTACCAAATATTGTGCCCTGGGCCTTGTAAGGCCTTATATGCTTTTTATTGATAGTTTTAAGATAGTTGTCCCATAGATTTGTTGTAAGTGATAAGCGCATTTTGCCACTTTATCAGGGATAACTTTTGTTGATGTGAACTTTAAACAAAGTTCTTCTTTTTTGCTAGGTCTTTTGTTGACCCAGAGCACTTATTAATTCCTTTTTATTTCCCTTCTTGTTATCTCTTTATCTGTATTACTTGATAAGTTCCTAAGCATAGTCATCCTAGAAACTAACATCCAACCCTGTACCTTATCATATATCGCAAAGTATAGCAGTAGTGATATTGGTATTTGTCAACTTTTTTGTATTTTATAGTTCTTGAGTATAGTTTTCAAGGGGGTAAAAGAATAAAAACATTCAATTATAGTCTCTTAATACCATTGTGTTACACCGAGTACCATCCTAGTCATATTATATTTATGGGAGTGTAGTGTTGAGCTCTAGAAGAGCTTCACAGATTTCTGGTACTCTACTAGCTGGTTTGGAAAAATCTACATTCTTGAGATGCATACAAGTATCTTTTATTATTCTCTACTCTTTAAGCTATGAGTTTGCAACCAACTTCTTCTAGCTTTTATAATTATATCCTATAGTTTATTGAATCATTTCTACAGAGAGTCATACTGTAAATCCTCTACTGAGGTTTTGTTTTTACTCATCTTGGTAAAATAGTGATATGTGATCCAAGGTGGGTTTCAGGAGTTCTTTGTACTCCTTTATATGTAAAAACTGCTTTGTTTTTTTGAAAATGTAATTCTAGGGGATAGGATATGAAGTAGAAGTTATCTACTTTGTGCTAGCAAAGGTCTGCTTTAACAAGCTTTTTGTTGTAGGATTTTTGTAGATAGAGTGGGTTTTATTTGTATTCTCTCTAGCAATGACTTGTTTGGTGCACTCTCCTAGTTCAGCAAGAGACATTCAACAAAAGTCTTTGGTGTTTCTGATGGTGGGCATGGTTTGGAGGCAAAAAGTGAGCACAACATCTCTATTTCAGCAGATAAAGTGTATGGGTAGAAACTACACTATACTATGCTAAAAGTGTTCTTCCAACATTGATAATAGGTCCTGTCTTGAGAGGAGAGAGTTGACGTCATATCCAGTCTCTCTTACTGGCTTATGGAGAAGGAATAGGAGTTCTCAGAGTAGTTCCAGCCACCTGCAAGGGTTTTTTAGAAATGTTTACACAAATCTAAAGTCTTTCAGGACCAGCTGTGATGCACAAGCTAGTCCACTCCCATTATTCTGAGAGACAGACCTTCCCCTTTACATCTGGAGTCCAGTTTACTATAAAGATAGGTCCTTGATAGAAACCCACTTTGAGCCCTCAGTAAGTCTTTTGTCCTTTTACAGAAACAGAGACACCCTCATAGCCCCCAGGACCCTTATCTGGAATAAACACAACCCCCAAGTTCTTTGCAGAAATAAGAGGGACAGAAAACAGTAGACTTAACAAACTATCACAAAAGGTCACTTACTATTTGTGATGGGTGCTTTGATACTTTAAAGAGTTTAAAAATGCGAAGTTAGACAAGTGACAAAAGATGTTATTAAGTCTGAGGTCTAATCCTCAGACTATGAGTCCTTATATACATGATTGTAATGGTCTGTGCACTAGAACAGATCATCACATGCTACTACCTATTGTTCTACATATAGTAGTGCCTTTGTGCTAGAAATAGTGATAACCTAACCATATGGAGGCTGTCCTTTGTTCTAAGAAAAGGACAGATGACTATCTATAAGTAATTAATAAAGTCTATGTGCAAATATTGAGGCCTTTATATCTCCACTAATATTAATTGCCTTGAGGTCATTTTAGGCTCATTCTGAGCATTATGAAGAAGGCTTCTGCTGAGTCTAGAACCGAAGCATTTATCATGGCAGTTTCTGAGATATTAGCAATTTAATAAATAGTAACATAATAGTTACCAGTTAATCTGCTTAATATCTCAGCCATTATTGATTGCCTCAAGATGTGACTGGCATCAATTGAAAGGTCTTTTTGAGAGCCTTCTGTAGCCTTTAAGACTATGAGAATTGTCAAAGAATTGATGAAGATATGGCCAAATGAAGTTTGTGACACAACTACTTCTTTATCAGCATTTAACAAGGAGAACTCGATAGAGTTCCTATTAGATTTTGTATACTATTTATATATGAAGAGTAACCCTAACCCTTCTCTTTTATCCTGTGCTTCCCTATAAGTCACTTTCCTCTCATACATCTATTGATAAGAAAATAAAGAAAAGAAAATATAAAAGAAAAATAATAATCAGAACATAAAAGAAAAGAAAAAGAAAAAAAATATAAATATTGACTTAGTCATTTTGCCAAGTCATGACACAGACCTGGCAAAACTAATTGAAAGAAAGGCAAGGAGGTGCAGGATTCCCTATCACTACCAGAACAATCATTGTAATAAATAGATTATGACTGAGTTTATTATTTTCTCTATTTTTCATATATTTCTTTTTGTATTTCTCTAAACCTATAAAAACCTCCACTTAGTAGAAAGAAAGTAAGCAATCTTGGTCATCTCTTTCCTCTATTTGGGTTTTCAAAGTGGAAATCTATTTTTAGAGTGATCAGATCAGTAATTAAGTTACTTCGACTCAAGACTAAGTCAACTCAAAGAGACTACCAAACAAAGTGACTTAGTTATAAGGACAATATCATAGGAGCTCTAAGACAGAGTTTAGTATTGCTAGAAAGTCGAGTTATACAAGAAGGATTCAAAGTCATATATCTGATCACATAGTCAAGAGTACTACTATGAGAATAGTCTGATCATATAGCTAGAGAGTACTACTGTGAGGACAACTTTAAAACAGAGTATTAGAGTAATACTAGACAGGCAGAACTCAGGCACAGGGCTAAACAATAGTCTAGAATCAAGAATCAGATTTCAAATATCACCACTACTATGATACATCAGCAGAGTTTAACTTTTACAGCTTCTTTTTATCTTCAACTTCTGAATTTATTTCCTTATAAATTTGCATGAGAGACACTGTGCTGATACATAGTGTCAACTAGGGTACTTTCCTTAGGAGATCACACACTTTATTTTAAAAAAAACTTTTATATTTACTACTACTTAGACAGTAGTTGGGGAACTTTGATTTAAAAAAGAGAATAGGAAAATCCCCAGCATAAACAGTCTTTTCAATAGAAACTCTATCGAGTTCTTCTTGTCAATTTGGACTTGAAGGGTGTCTAAGCTATCTCAGGCTAAGTCACTATATCTTATGCTTAGTTAGTATAGTGGAGGTATTTACAACATGTTCTAAGGGTCTATAGTCTTTTTTTTTTTGTACTGTCACAGTCTGCCTATGCATTCCATGTAATGAATTGTTGATTTTAAAAATAAAATAGAATGTTTTATTCTAAAATAGATAGTCTATATAGTTATGAAGTAATTAGTGTGAAATTATAACTATACTTCTTATCTTATAACTGTGTAAACATTAGCAACATATAAGCTTTCAACTCAGAAGAGATAAATTAGACTATTAAGAACAGAAAAATAATATTATAGCCTTAAGAAGTAATTCAGGTTATAATACTTAATAAAGACTTAGTGTAAGTGGAGAGTAAAGAAAAGAAGAGAATAATACAATTGATAAAGTATATGGAATACAAGTGAGTATCTATTACTATATATACCTATATACCATAAGGTAGGAATAAAAAAAGTACATAGTAGATATAAGGTCTACTAGGTAAAGAATGTGTTCTAATAATGAGATACTAACTAAGCTAGTATAATTTAGTATTTTTGACTTAATCATCTAATACTACTAAAGATATAACTCTAAAACTCTGAAACTAAAATATGTTATACTAGAATCTATTCCTTAGAGATAAGCTTATATGTCATGTGATTTGGAACAAAAGTAGCTAAGTAATAAAATAAACAAAATAATAAAACATTTGGTCAGTTTTATATATAGTTTTTATTTTATTATAAAATGCCTTATAAAGAGTGAAGTTGATATAAATAAATTGTGAGAAAAATCAACAAGGTCATGTGGCTCTATTTTTGAGATTTGACATATTAAAATCAACTTTGACTATCTTTTTCTCTTATTACTATCTCATAAAGCCTATATCTTTTAATATGCTTTTGTTATTTCTCTCCTTAAGGAGGGTTATTCTCTTTGCCAAATACAGTCTTAAACTGGTATAGGAAGATCAACTGTGAGAAATATTAAGAAAGAGATAGTCAGTAACAAGGAAAATACCAAAGAAGGATATTCTACTAAGCTTATCCTTACCTCTTATAATAAACAAGCTCTTATATCATAAATCACTTGAGGAATACTATAGTTTAGGCTACCCATTGTCATGAGTCACCTTGACCATGACTTAAGAAATATAATATGGGCTGAGATAATTAGATACTTGTAGAATAAAAAAGGACAAATAGTACAAACTTGTATATATAGTATAGCTGAATCAAGTGAGGACTCTATCAAGTTCTCTTCTAACCCTAAAGAGCTACTTAGTCTAAATCCTAGACTAGGTTCTTAAGTCAGTTGCTGATACCTATTATATCAACAACATTATTCTCTTTTCTATTACTACTCAAACATTTCAAAGAGCACTCAAAGAAAACAATTTGTAGTTTATTGTTAAACAAAAATATATCAGGAGTCACCTTGATCATAACAAAGACATATGTAAATAGATAATAGACTAGAGATTTAAACTGGTAATCTCTTGGATAGTTATAGTTTAGATCAGGATAAATAAGAACAAATAGCATAGTTATATAAGTAGTTAATCAATCAATCAAGGAACTCTATTGAGTTCTCTTTGTAACAAAAAGTCTGTTCTCTAAGTCATTACAACTGAGCTATATAATAGAAAAAATCAATACTATATCTAGCAACCTCTTCTCTCAACCTCAAGTTTTTGCTATTCTTGCTCTCATTTTTATTGACCCTTGACTAGTAATCATTGTGATCACTAGTTATCTTCTATACATAGCCAGGTTCTTGGCTTAAGAGGACTTAGTAACTACCAGTAGTAGTATAGACTCTGTGAGGAAGCATAGAATTGGAGAGAAGAAGAAGAAAAAAGGGAATAGATAATAAGAGTATAGTATAGAGAATGTGAAAGAAAAGACGCAATTGGAGAAAAGGTAAAAAAGGAAGGAATCTTGTATTCAAAATGCAAAACAGGAAAAAGGAAGCCATAGTAGAATTAGGGTGTGGTAGCACAGCCCATAGAGGCAAAAGCATAGCAAAGCAGTGTACAGACAGAAGTTCCAAAAGGCATAGCTAAAAAGGAAGGTAACCAGAGAGAAGTGAGGAGAATATTCAAAATATTAAGAGAGGTGTGACTGAACATAGGAGTAGAGAAAACAGACATCTATAAAAGAGTAACAGTTAAGTACTCTTGGATAATAGCACAACAGGAATGTTTATAAATAGAAGAATAGCAGCTAGACATAGATTCAAGCTATAAAAATTAGACAGACTAATACAAGTGAGAAATATAAATAGAACAAACAACAGTGAAGGAGTAATTACACATCAGGTGAAAGTAAATATATTTTATAAAAGTCATGTAAAAAGAATAAGAATGGATATGTGTAACTTAGGGAAGACAGATGTAATATTGGGAATACTATGGTTACAGGCACACAACCTAGAGATCAACTGGAAAACAGGAAAGATTAAAATGATAAGATGTCCACTACTATGTGGAAAAAACACAAAAGGGAAAGAAGCCAAGAAAGCCAAGAAAGGAAAAGAAGTAGCCATTCTAGAGAAAGAAAAGGTTGTGAGGTAGGCAATAGATGACAAAGAGGACTGGGAAAGAGAGAAAGAAGTTAAAGCAGACCATAGAAAAATAGAAAAAATAGTTCCTAAGAAATTTTTGAAGTAGAAGAAGGTATTTAGAAAGGTAGAGTCAGAGAGGATGCCAATGAGGAAAATTTGGGATCACACCATAGATCTCAAGGAAACATGCAAACCATAAAAAGGAAGAATCTATCCTTTATTTAAAAATGAGAGAAAAGAAGTTCAGAACTTTGTGGATGATCAACTAAGAAAGGGGTACATCAGACCATCAAAATCCTCTCAGATATCACCAGTGTTCTTTATAAGCAAGAAAGATGGGAGCAAGAGGATGGTAATAGACTATTGGAGTCTAAATGATCAAGTTATGAAAAACAACTACCCACTTCTACTAATAACAGATTTAATTGACAACATAGGTAGTAAAAAAGTATTCACAAAGATAGACTTATGATGGGGGTTCAATAATGTGAGGATAAAGGAGGGAGATGAGTAGAAGGGAGTTTTTACAATATATGTGGGATCCTTTGAACCAATAGTAATGTTTTTTGGGATAACAAACTTACTAGCTACATTTCAGGTGATAATAAATGAAATCTTAAGTGACCTAATCAATGAAGGGAAAGTCACTGCATTTGTAGATGATGTACTAGTAGAAATAGAAATAGAGAAAGGACATGATGAGATCATGGAAGAAATATTGAGGAGGTTAGAAGAAAATGACTTATACATCAAACCAGAGAAATATGTGTAGAAAGTGAAGAAAATAGGATTCCTAGGGGTTATCATAGGGCCTAATGGGATAGAAATGGAAAAAGAAAAGGTGGAAGAAGTACTCAATTAGCCAGAGCCCAAAAATATGAAAGATGTTAGGAAATTCTTAGGCCTTGCAAATTATTATAGGAGGTTTATCAAGGATTTCACTCAAGTAGCAAGGCTAATGAATATGCTAATAAGAAAGGATGTAAATTGGCAGTAAGGACAAGAGCAGCAGAAGGCATTTAATGAGTTAAAAGGAGTCTTTACTATAAAACTAATACTAGCAGCCCCAGACTTAGACAAGGAGTTTAGGGTAGAGGCTGATACCTTAAACTACACAACTGGAGGAATACTATTAATAAAGTGCTCAGACAATTTATGAAGACCAGTTACTTTCATTTTAAAGTCCTTAAGTGATACAAAAAAGAACTACAAAATACATAACAAAGAAATGCTAGTGGTAGTTAGATGTCTGGAAGCATAGAGGCATTTCCTGGAAGAAGCAGTAATTAAATTTGAGATCTGAACAGATTACAAAAATCTCAAATACTTTATGAAAGCACAAAAGTTAAATCGGAGACAAGCTAGATGGATCTTATACCTGTCTAGGTTTGACTTTATGTTAAAACATGTTCTGGGAAGCAAGATAGGAAAGGTGGATAGCCTAAGCAGGAGTGTTATGAGAGCCCCAAAAAGGAAATAGTTTCCCATGCATTTAAACACCTAATCCAAAACCTTAAGTCATACAATGGAATTAAGATATAAATAGTATGGAAACTTAGGTAATCAGATCACATGACAAGGTCAGATGACCATAGAATATTCTGGAAGGACATGTGACCATGGACTTGTAGTAGTATAGCTACTATAAAATAGTATAAGTAGTAGTCCAATCAAACAAAAAACTTTATTGAGTTCTTCTTGAACATCTACCTAGGATGATCACTAAGAACTATCATAGTCCTTTGATAACAAGGAGGCCAGATTGGGAAATAAGAGTAGAAAAAGACAACAAGAACAAGACATCGGTAAAATCGGAATAGTTAGAAGTAAGAAGAGCTAAAGCAGTAGAAATAATAGTAGACAGAGTAGATCTACTAGAGAAAGTCAGAAAGTCAAGAATAAAAGATGACGAGGTTGTAAAAGCAGTGGAAAAAATAAAGTGAGCAGGAGTGAGAATGCTGAGAGATGAGAAATGGAGAGAAGTCAACAGCATAATGTACAAGAAAGAAAAGGTCTATGTTGTCATATTCTGGAAATATAATAATTATGTAATTTATTTCTCCTAATAATTCTCCTAAAATTAATAATAGTAGAATAGCATAGTAGACTACTCTTCTTCTATTCCAGACTTTCTATAAATACTGTGTAGTTACAGTGTAATTCCTGAGTCTGTAAATTAACGTTATCTAGTTCTAATACTCTTTCTGTCCACTCCAGATTCCTAGTTCACTTCCTTAGGACTTTTTCTCTGATGACTTCCCTTCACTTCAAAATACATGACCATCTCATGACCAGAGACTGGGATGCAACACATAAGTTGAAGCCAAGGTTGTTCACTATATTATACTCTGTTCTGATGTTTTTTACCTTCTGCCAGAGTCTTCTTTTGGAGTTTACACTATTGCAAAGTAATATTCTCCTCTAATGTAGTACATTACTCTGTTTCAGAGAGTACTCTTACCTATTACTCTGCTTCTTTGTCCTCCATAATTCTGTCCTTGACAGAATTTACAGACTCATACCAGTTTCTGTTGTGCTTTAGCTCTGATGTCTCACTAGTCTATAGCTCTGTCACAAACTTCATTCGGCTATATCTCCATCAATTCTTCGACGATTCTCATGGTCTCAAAGGCTACAGAAGGTCCTTAAAAAGACCTTTTGATCGATGCCAGTCATGTCTTGAGGCGATTAATAATGGTTGAGATATTAAGCAGATCAACTGGTAACCACCATGTTACTGTTTATTAAATTGCTAATATCTCGGAAACTGCCATGATTAATGCTTTGGTTCTAGGCTCAGCAGAAGCCTTCTTCATAATGCTCAGAATGAGCCTAGAACAACTTCAAGGCAATTAATATTAGT
>Ga0157364_1003786_pt1 | contig 14825 bp, 5 predicted proteins | sample AttsexASBM2_FD_111476 | JGI IMG/M metagenome (GOLD analysis project Ga0157364, IMG submission 111476) | Fungus gardens microbial communities from leaf cutter ant in Ribeirão Preto, State of São Paulo, Brazil - Atta sexdens ASBM2 | ecosystem: Host-associated > Fungi > Mycelium > Unclassified ... | reverse complement strand
TAAAATTTTAACTGTAGATACAGATTTGAAAATAATTTTATCAGTCCATTAAAATAATTAGAACGATCAAATTAATTATTAGAACATAAAAATTTTTGCAGTATTGCTCATCATGCTTAAGATTCCTAAATATAAATTAATTTAATGGCCAACAAAATTGTTTTCAAATATGTAGCTAATTTTTAGATATTTCAGTAAGATCATTCTTTTCGTGCATATAAAACTGCATCATCGATCGAAAGTGTTCGTCGTAATCGTTTTTATAAAGTTGAATCTAACAATATATACAAAACAACACGAACTCTAGAAAACAAAAATTGAATAGTAGAGAAAAGTAGTACACCACACGCGGGACAACCACCGGTATTCTGACCACGCTCGAGGCGACATCCGAGAGGGGTGAAAGGAATTTTCGAGGGCGACCGATCCCGCTAATATTCAAAGAATTAGACAGACGGTGGCGGATCCTCGAGACGCGGTCGGCTGGACGGACCCCTTAAAGTGCTTTCGTTGCATTCTCGACACACGCAACTCCGATGTATAATGGGGGTTATATCGGCTTCGGAAACGAGGTCGGAGCGTACAACAGCCACTCGACGAGGTTACACGCGGTAACATATGCGCTCTATGGATCGGGACGATAAAAATCAGCTACTGCAAGACGATACGCAATAGTTGAGTTTACACTATACCGATGAAGAGCCCGCCTGACACACCTGACACAAATTCGGGCTATGAAAATAACATTCAGAAATAACAGTTTCTGCAAGAACATCACAAGATAGAGAAACGAACAGTCAATAAAAATATTCTTAAATTTAATTTAGGGGATTCATTTTTGTTGAACTTTTGAAATTTAATTTGTCATCTGAATATAAGACTTTTTGAAAATTAAGCTTCGGATGAATAAATGTGTTATAATAAATATGAATTATATTTCTTAATTAATTTTAAATAGACCTAATTCGCTTGATTTTTAATTTAACATTTATTCGCTAAATATATATAACATTGAAAACACAAGAAAATTAATACAATAAAAAGTTTAAATAATGAAAGTCTTGATAAGAGACGATTGACGATTTGAAATTGACCGAAGAATTTAGTTCAAAGAAAAATTCTGTATATCTCAATTGTTGATATAACGAGAATTAATCAATGAATTTTGTTGTCTGGTTTATCCAGAACAGAGAAGGTAGCTTTTGAATTTTCAGTTGGAACAGTCGCGTGTGATTAGGGTCGCTCGAGACTGCTTTTACGGCAATTGAGCTAAGCGATCGTGGAAGTTGTGCAGTCGTCTGGATGGAATCGAGATCGACATCTGCTTATGGCAGAAGCGCGTTATAATCCGCGCTATATGCATTATGTTCGATCCATAGAGGCTTGATCACATTCAAGGCAGGCTTTATAATCCAAAACATATCTTACCGCTTGATTAAATTTTTTAACAGGTTTTGTTACCACAAAACGTAAGATAACATCGATATAAATATAAGTTTAGTAATATATGTACCTACAATTTTTATTTTTATATTCTTATTTTTAAATATCCGAATAAAAACAAGTTATTATTAATTAAAATATTGAATGAGGAATAGACAGTAACAATAATTTATTAATAATGTTCATTTCTATGTAATGTAAATTAACTTGCTTTTTATCTTTTTTTAGCTCTGAGTTATTAAAAAAAAATAAAAAATAAATTAAACCGAAATTAAGATTAATCTACATAGAAATGGACACAACAGAATTTATTACTAAAAGAAATAGACAAATCATTGTTATTAAGATTTATTCCTCTTTCAACATTTTCATTTAAGAAGAATATTAACTTTATTACAAAAAATTGTGAGAGGTAAAATGGCTTCATTAATTTTGGGACACATTTTTATGTATTATTACGCAATAGATGTGAGACAAAAGATATATTTTGATCAAGATTTTGAATTTCTAAGTACCGATCACTGTTGTTTCTCGCAAAGGACGAACAATTGTAATTCCATGAGATTATCTTTGAGATTCTCACCTAAAATTCACACAATAGAATTGAGAGACTCTCGGTGATTCTTCCGATAAAAATAATACATAAAACTCGTATTATTTTCCTCCTCAATACTGAGTATCCGCATAAAGTGAACGAGGCGTTAAGTTCCCCTCGAAGAAATAACACAATCTTCTAAATCGTGGATTACAGACTTACAGCATCAGAATAAGGAATAGCTAGAGGCCGATTCAAAATGCGTTTGACAAAGGCTCGTGCCTCCGTCTCTGAAAAAACATCCAAGGGTCTACCTAGCGATAGTTCGCATACGAGATATGTCATCCGTTTTATTTCGACATAAAGAGCGACTCAACGCGGTCGATTTTAGGCTTTACTTCAAAGAACTTCACAGAATATTTATAGAATGTCCCAAATATCGCGCCTGTTCTCTCCACTATACAGTATGTCTTTATATATATTCGGATATATAGTCTATATAACAAAATTTCTTGACTTATTTATCATTCTTATTCCATAGATGATGATATATTATATTTGGTTATATCTGCTCTAAATACGTCGTTGTATTGCATGGAAAGAATAATTTTGTTGGATCAAGATGGATCAAGATCATTAGAAAATTCAAACACAATGCTCAAAAACATGCTATAAAAAATTTTATATTCTAGCAATCAGTTTGAGCGTCCTACATAATTATTTTGATAGTTCAGCAAAATTATTTTTAATTGTATATCTAGCTACATTTTTCAGTAAAATTTCTTTCTTTCCTGTCTAATCCTTTTATCAAAGATGCACAGATAATTCAAAAGAGCTGAAAAAAGTCCCTTTCTTTTCAATGAAAGATCCATTTACATTTAATGTAAAAACATATAGATTATAACATTAATATTGTTGTTATTTAATAAAGACTTAATTGTGGGTTTTATATGTGCTTTACAGGTGAAGATATGGTTCCAAAATCATCGGTATAAATGTAAGAGGCAAGCGAAAGAAAAAGCCATGGCCGAGCAAAACGCCCAAAATCAGGTAATTACGCAAATTTCGAAGTCTTGTGCAAACCGCTTCGAAAGTGAAACATATGTTGAATATAATATTACGAATTTCGCGAAGACGCACCATGTCGATGACTTCTATTATGTCTAAGGAATTCATAAACGCTACTTTGTTTGTAATAATCGTTAAGTGATATACGCATATATTGCATAGTTTATATAATCTTTGAATCTATTTATTGTCATGAAATTATATAGATAGAATAAGAAATTGTGATTCCCTGGTCAAGAAATTTAATTGTTGAAAACAAATGCGCAATGTATTGTTATAGATGATATCGAAAGTAATAAAATATATTATGTATATAGTAAAAAGTGTTTGTGTGAGCTATTTTGGCTAGAAAAAAATCACACCAAAATTTTCATAATCGCGACCGATGCAATCGGATGTCAAACGTATTATTGCATTCGGCATCGAGATGCTATCGCGTCTTCGGATTCCAGCGATTTTAAAACAATGACAGTCCGCACTCGACGAAAATGTCGCGTCATGTAGTCGACCAATCCGAAATGAAATGGCTTTAAATGAGAAATATCGCGGAAGCCGCATAAATCCTCGCATCCGCATCATATTTCGTTTCGAGAGTGCCACTCGACGGCTCGAAGCGATTTTGCATTTATTTTGTTATGTCATTTGGAATTTCCGAGGGATATCGCGCAGTGCGTCGTCGACAGAACGATAAAATTGCTCGCGTTGAGCACGTAATCACGCGCCCGTCGCATTTCACATGGCTCAAAAATATAGCGCGAGATTACAGAGTCGAGTAAAATAGCGAATTTGTGCGTCCGATGAAATTCAATATTCGCTATAATCCAAGTTAAAAATACGTGGGATGTTGAATAATATTGACGGAGATAACTACGTCACATGTGGAGGTAGAAGTCAAATGCTTTAGTGTATATTACTTTCGCAATTCAAAAAAAGCGTGACTTTAATGAGGAACAGTTCGCACAGAATATCTTTAAATCAATAAAATATAAACACGAAATTTATACGGAGAGGAAGGTTTTGCTAAAATATTTAAAAATTTAGCTAGATACAGATCTGAAAATAATTTTGTTGAATCATTAAAATAATTAAATCATTAAAATATGTATAAGACGCTCTTAATAAGTATTATAAAATTTGAACATCAAATTTATTCGTTAAATGAAATTTAAATGTATGGACTATTTAACAAATGTATAAATAGTCAAATGTCAATAGTCACATGTTAAATAGACAATACTATTTAACAAAAATCTGATCACGCACTACATTTTGTAACTCATTTTTATATCAAATACTGAAATAAATAAATCCCGCATTGAAAAATTTAGCTAATTGTAAGATAAAACTTACTTAGAATTAAAAAAAAAATACAAAGGATTTTACATGATTTTATCTTAATTTATTAATTTTTTATTACTAATTAATTCATTACTCATTCATATCAGTAATGTAAACGAATTAGTTAGTAATAAAATCGTTTTAATATTATATTCTTTTTGATTGGTTTCTTTTTAAATATTTGCATTGCAAAAAAGATGTGTACATGCATTTCTTATTATCTACAAAATTAATTTTGCAATTAACAATTAATTTTTTGTGAAAATAAACAAAATAAACGTCACGGACGGATTAAAAAGTACTGTAATAATCTGTTAACATCTTCGTTTAATCTTTTGAACATCATAATTTTCAGCATCGTCTTTCAGATTTTTAGAGTCTATCTATTGAAATAAGCGATACACATTCACGTATATATAAACATATACACACGTAAATACTCAGCTTGTATCGCTGTATTAAAATAATCGATACTTTACCATCGGTAGTAATCGAGTACTTGAATACACTGAAGTGTATCGCCATTTCTAATGGCAACAGACGCGATCGCCGAGATACCGTAGCTGCTACTTCGAAACGTGCCGTGTCTTTCAGATCTTTTACCGAGAGATACTCACATAACCGAATATGAATTGCTCCCTCTCTGTGTCTCCCTATTTTCCAAAGAATATTATTCAAAAGAGACGTCAGAACGATCGTCGTGATACACACTTTGGAATTTTTTTTGAATAAATTAGGATGTGACGTATGCGTTGTCACGAAAGTAGCGGGCCTACTTTAACGCGACGGACCTTCTCCAACCATACGAAGATAAATACGATTGCGTGATTTACATAATCAGGATTGCCACAAAACTGGAAATCAAAGAAATCAGAGAAATTAAGAACCAGGAATCAAGGAGACCAGAGAAAAGTCAGAGAATTTTGCAAAATTTTTTGGAAAATTCTTGGCTTTAAATAAATGTAATATGCGTACTTCACACTTACGCAGGAACATTACCAACTTAACAATTAAATAAAAATGTGTCAACAATATTAATAATATTTACGTTGCCATAACGTTAAATTGCTCCATAAAATATTTAAAGGTTTTCAAATCAGGATGAAAATTCCAAAAGTTTCAAAATATTATTGAAACCATCAGAGAAAGTCATGAAATTTTATCTGAAAATCAAGGAAAAGTTATAGAATTTTAGGATAAAGAATTTTACAAATCTGATAATTTCTAAACTACGTTGACGTAATAAAAAATCCAAGTCTAGAATATTAGATTTCTTGATCAAAAAAAAAAGGTTAATTAAATTCAAACTTTTATATTTTTTCTTGCCTTAAAATTTAAAAAAAGCTTGTAAAATAACTTTGTTTCCTCGACTACTTCCTCGACAATAAATACGATTGCATAAAACTTGTAAACGACATCACGCAATAAAAAATTCGTAAGAATGCAATTGATCAAGAAACAAAAGAAAGAAAGTCAAATTCAGATTTTTATATCCGTACTTTTTTATCTTAAAATGTAGAAAATGTTTGTAACATAAAACTTCTATCGCCATTTAAATTTTATTCGAGAGTATTTACTTCGTGTAGATTATTATGACCAAACATTGATTTATTTATAAGAAAAAACGCTATAAAAGTATTTGTCATTGCAAAAGTTGATGAAATGACATCAAAAGAATCAAGATAAAAGATAGCAATACGATCTTTGCACGAGGAATTAATAATATTGATTATCACAAAAATCTAAGTTGTAAAGAGTAATTCACCAGAAGAAAGAAGAAAGAATTATAATTAAATTGGCGTAAAAGTTACACGGAAAGAACGATATTTTGCTGAAGTATTTAAAGTATTTAATTAGATACAGATCTAAAAATAATTTTGTTGGAAACATCAACAGAATTATACGAAACTCAAAACATAATAAGAACAATTCTGTAACAATTTTAATATCCCATGTAGGGTTTTACAATCGATTGTGCTAGGTCATTATTAGTTGCCACAAGTCAGGTACTAGCCCAGTACTGACTAAGTACTGGATGATAACTTGGGCGCAATACTGGTTGACAAAAGTCTATTCTTTTCCCACCTCAAGTTCTGAACTGGTGGTACATTGATGCATAAGTTAGAGTGAGAGAGCTGTAGTTTGTTTCACTCTAACTTGTTGCACTAACTGAACTAGAATTCTTCGACTAACTGAACTTCAGAATTCTTCGAAAAAGAACAGGCCTAGAGCCTTGGCACAGTTGACAATTATAGCGTTGACTAAGTTGATTTCTAGGCTGTTAGAATCCCTATATGAAATTCTAACAACCTAATCATTTTAAGCATCCTATATAATTATTTTGGTAATTCAACGAGATTATTTTCAGATTTGTGTCTATAGCTAAATTTTTCGATGCTTCAGCAAAACTGCAGTTCTTTATTTATAGGTACAAGGTGTCCTTCACATGACACTCGTCACTTCGTTATCGCTTTAGGCAAATGATATTTTCACGAAATATGCGGACAAGTATCACGGATGCAGTGCGACGGCATAAGCGGATTTACATAGCGCACTTTTACACATCGTCGAGGGACGATGCGCGTATAACATCGCTCATTGAAATTCGATGAAAATATACACATAGTTTACGCAAGGACGAAGCATACTTTTAAATGATACGCGCAATTTTTTCCACCTCGCGGTATTATCATGTCCGATGAGCTTTGCGCGTTTATCGATTATTCAGAAATGTGCCTTCGAAAAAAAGGAATTTACTATCACGAAGAAATCGATACTGTACACGGGAATATAAATGTGACAAAATTTCACCGCGCGATCGATTATTCGATATCGCATTCAAACTATTTTACTGATGAAAGAGCAAAAAATCTGATAGATTTATTTGTAGAAGAAAAAAATGATCTACACTGAAAGAACGATATTACTGAAATATTAAAAAATTTAGCTAGATACAAATTTGGAAATAATGTTTGTTATTTATATTTACAAAGATTTATTTAGATTATAAAAATATTTTGTCATTAAAAGTGTGAATATTAATTTGTGTTACATTAACTAAGAATGGTCTATTTCCTTGTACGTTAAAATTTACGTATCGATAGCCATTATTATGTCATTCAATATTGATAGTATTCTATAAGGATTAAAGAGAACTTAGTTTACCGTAAAGTATACAATCCTTAACAACAATACAGTACGAAGTGTATTGTTCCTCTTTTGCCTCGTGTAAGAATTCTTGACATCAAGATAAAAGTGTACTAAAGTGTCTCTCTTTTAAATCCGATTTAAACGAGGTTCGAACGGTGCCCACCACGAAAAATCGATGGGAATCGCGTAGGCCATCGAAATCGGAGCTGTGTCCTGGACTCTGGCAACACAATGGACTCAACGTTGCGTCGCGTTTGTCTCGTAAACAGCCGTATAGCATTAATGGCGTTGAAAGTTATCTGATGGGCCGATCTGCGAGGGCAAGCGATTCTTCCGCCCAGCAGCAACGCCATCAGCCGCCCTATAATTTACTCGTTAGTTCATCGTGCTTCCGTGGACATGTTTTCATTACCTTCTCTCTTCTTCCCGACGCGATCTTCCACCCGTGTTGTTATCATCAATAACACGATTGGCTACTTTATTTTGCTGTTATCATTGCTTCGAAGGAAGACCGATCATAGCTTGAGAACTATGTCTCAATTTTTCTGATGTAAAATAATTGCGCGAGTAGTTTATAATTTTTATATTTTTTCATTTGCAAAATTATTCTAATTAATTTTTTAGATAGAAACATAAGTGCCTACATTCAAAGAACGATTTTATTGAATGTTCGTTCTTGAATTTAATATTTCGCAATTTACGTCAACTTGTTACATTAACTATTAATACATGAACCTTTCAAGAATCAAACTAATCAATTCCATCTTTTACAAATTTTTTTAATTTCAGTATCAGAGCGGCATGGTTAGTCTATAACTTCAATTTTGTAATACTTCTTATTTACGTACGTGAAAAATTGAGAATATACAGTTACAAATAGATTATACATTAAATTAATCAATAATATACAGGTTTCAGGTTTTTAAAGCAATAATTAGAATATAGAAATGCATAGATACAATTCGTCTCGAAATTGTTTAGACACAGATTTATTGAATGTTGAGAGATATAGAATACTATATGTTCAGGATAGCTCGATCATCGCACGAAAGGAAGAAGGCGTCCCTCGTGAGGACGACGACGAAGGGACGACTTCTCCGACGTGCCGGTAGCCTACGTTCAGATTTTCCCTCTTTTTTTCATTTTATTCCATTTCCCCCTTCATGGAGGTAAAAAAATTCAAGTATCGAGCGAACAAGCGAGAGGGGTAAAGAAGGGCAAAGAGGGAAAAACGGAGAACGAAGGAGACTACAGAACTAAAAAGGCAGAGAGAGAGAGAGAGAGAGAGAGAGAGAGAGAGAGATGGAAGGATGAAAGCGAGCGAGAAAAAAACAAGGAAAGTAAAAAGAAGAGAGAGAGAGAGAGAGAGAGAGAGAGAGAGGGTGAGATTCTGCAGGGGAGCACCGAAACAGGCTTTCGAGGACTGGTCGCCATCTTGCCGTGAGTACAGTCACGCGCAATATCTGAGCGCAAATAGAGATTACCTGCTGCTTAACTTTCAGTTTTATCAACTAACTTTTCCACGAGTTGCAGATTTCCGTTCTCGCAGAGAACTCAGACAACATGCACGTCCAAAAACATAAGACGTTTTAAAGAAATTTTTAAAGGATTCTCAAAAAAACGTCTTTAAGACATCCTATATTTCGATTTTGGACTTTTTATTGTCTGACAATGAGAAGAAATTTCACTCATTGGCTTTTCACTAAGGAGAACTTGGGGTTTCTTGTGTACGTTTTTTTGTTCCTAGCAAAACTAACGTTAGAAAAGCTAGAAGAATCAATATTAAATATTCGGAAGTTCTTGACGATGTGGGAATAAATGTATTGCAAGGAGAAGGGCGATGTAATTAATCAAAAAGCTGCCCCGTTATGCGATAGCACCGCCTTTTTCTTCCTGGTGGCCTCCTGCCGAACAAAGGAGAGACATTAAAAGATTTCCGTCGGGACCTCTTGTTTCCGCGAGAAATGGAATTCAATGAGTCTCGCAAACGCAACTGCTTGCTTTTAAAATCTAATAGCTACCGTTACGTCATCGCGCGCGCGTACGCGCGCGTAATTGCATTACACATCATGTCATGCATTTGAGATGGTGAAGGCTAGTTTCACTCTGTTTGCTAATGATTTATTAATCATATCACGGTACGCGTTAATGTGTCTACTAAACACGAATTGAAATTAATATCGGAAATACTGATGCTGGTAATTATGAATTCATGCGGACATTTTCTTGCAAAATGGGTTAAAAATAGATTTTCTGTTTTTGTTGTATATCTATCATCCGAGAATTATTAAACTGAAAAAGAATTTAGCTATACGGAAAAAAATTTTAATGAAGTGATCTTTAAATATTTAATAAAATACAGATCTCAAAATAATTTTGTTTAAATTCAAAATAATTACGTGTAATAGGACGCTCGAACTACATTGAGCTTGAGTAAAGAAATGCTTGATAAATGAATAACTTATTTTGAATAATTTATTTTGTTGGTATGTGACTAACAAAAACTTTCTTACTTTTTAATTAAATAAATTTTATTGTTCCACAATCAAAATTCGGTTATTCTAACCAAATTTTAACTAGAACAATAGAAATAAAAATACAATAAACAAAGCTTTCTTATTTTATAATTAAAAAATATTGCTCTAATCAAAATTTATTTTTTGTAACCAAATTTTTAACTAGAATATTAAACATTTTTGCAGCATTATCACAACATTTAAGCATTCTGCACAACTATTTTAGTCCAACAAAATTATTTTCAGATAAACATTTTTTTGTATAAAGTAAATACAAATTTGAAAATAATTTTATTGTGCTATTAAAATAAAAAAAATTATGTGAAACGCTTAAATTGATATAATAATATTATAAAAAGTTTTAACAATCAATTTGAGTGTCCTACATAATTATTTTGATGGTTTAAATAAAATTATTTTCAGAACTGTATCTATTAAATTTTTAGATACTTTCATCCGTTCTTTCTGTCTACAATTAATTCATGAAATGAAGGGAAATGGATTTTCTATTACACGATATAAAAAGAATATTCGAATATTCGTAAGATACAACAGAGAATTGATTTCGTTGCAATCGGTCCAGGCGATCGGGGATGCAGAAGTTCAGAATCTCGGCAACGCGATTCAAATCTGGCCTTCATAAAGGTATTACTACCCGGCACCCAACAACGCAGGCATTTTCGCCGGAAATCGTTTAACGCGCGTTAAAGTGGCTAAAGTGGCGTGACGCGTGACGCGCGCGCGGACCGTCATGCGTTTAGCGTAATCGTCACTTTGTCAGCTTGAAGTGCACGGCATGCCTGCACTTATGCCCTCGCAAACGGCAACGCGAAACGTAAGTTCGTACCGGCCACTCGAATCAAATCGGTCGTATACCTCCCGGGCACTCGACACCGGATTTGCATAAAAGTATCTGCTCTCGCGCGACAAAAAAAATTCATTGCCCGCATAAACCTTTTCACTGCGTTCCATCGGTCGGTTTAATATTTCTCTTTCTCTTTCTCTCTCTCTCTCTCTCTCTCTCTCTCTCTCTCTCTCTCTTCCCTTTTTTTATCTACACATATTCATCTCAGTAGTTTTGGAACTGTGGAAATAAACGTGAAAATATTATAAATTCTGAAGCTCTTTTTTTTCGTTATAAAAAATAAGAAATTATAATTATATTTTACATATTTTCCTTGATAATGCGTTTGTCTTTTTGACAGAAAATCACATTCTAAAAGATATGGTTTAACACCATGCGGTATCTATATATTGTGTTGATGTTAATATTATATTAATGATGTGGATTTAACATTACGAATTTTAAATTCACACCATGATATCAATATTAACTCCAGGAGCTATAAATCCACCATCATTTTTTCTCTTCCTGTTTTGTACTATAAATCTACATCATGTTAATATTAATACTAGCACGATGAGAATTATGTAGATACCGCATATGATGTTAAATCTACTGATATTTTTTTGAGTATAGAATTATTAATTTTCTAAAAGATTGCTGCATTTGATTTGATCTAATCACAGTAAAGGCGAATGCTGTAATGAAATGATTGAATAAATAAAATTCGAAAAATTCACGCAGATGACACTGATTACCGAGAAATCACGAGCATTAAGTGAGCAAAGGACGTTATTTTTCAGCGCAATCGTATTATTAAAGTCTCACTGGCGAAGAGATCGAAGAGGAATGTCGTGTACCGAATGTTGATACAGCTGAGTAGTCGTTCTGGCAGGTATTCGGTCTGCTTGCTCCGGCTTCTGTTTGGTATGCCATGAGGTTTGTGGGGTTGATGTACAGGGCAGGGCTGTCTCTACACCCACGGATCTTATGCGAATAGAAAATGTGATTTCCCTCGAATTAACATATCGCAGTCTTGAATTTTTAATCGAATTGATAACAAAATTTAGAATCTTCTACTCTTTGTATAATTGCAAAATCTTTTTGTCAAGGGAAAATGTAAATTGATAACAGAAAGTTTATTAATTAATCCATAAATTAAAGAAAGATTAATTTGTCTAAGAATACGAAATTAACAAAAATTAAGAAAATATGTGAAGGATGCCTCCCAATTAAAGACGTAAATTTGAAATACAAAGTGACAGAAGAAATAAAGTCAAATAATCTAAAGAATAACGAGAAAGATTAATTTATCTAAGAATTACCAAGTTAATAAAAATTAAGAAAATATGTGAATAATTTCTTTTTTTAATTAAAGATACAAATTTGACATATAAAGAAAGATTATTATTCATTTAAGAATTACAAATTTAATAAAAAATTAAAGAAATACGAGAAGGATTGTTTTCCTCTTCAATTGTAAAATACATAAACTTGAAATATATTTTTTACATATATAATACGTATAGCTACGTATAAAGAAGTACTTCATTCTGATTCAAAATTTCTGAACTGGGAAAATTTTATGCTTACGAGAATACGCAGGCCGAGTCTACGGTAGCCGGTACTATTTATTCGTAACGAGAGAGTCCATCGAGCGCTTCGTCTAGCAGTGAATGCTGATCGCGGGATATCGTGCGAGTTAAGTGTCTTACCGGGCCTACCGCGCTGCGCGTGTTTACTCGGAACACAGAAGCGCTCAGCTCAAGTCCTTGCCAGCCTACGTATCCCGCGTTTGTTCACGCAGCGTTTGTCGAGCTGGGAAATTGCGCTGGAACGCGCGCTTAAAGTGCGTACACTTGTACTAAGAAACTTTGGCAAACGGTGGCGTTTCGATCCATCGGAGACGATCGGTAGCCCGTGTACATGAGTACACACAGGTCCGTTTAAAAAGACCGCAAAACGAATAGTTCGTAAATATCTGTGTCGAGCCAATGGATTTGTTTAGATAGAATTTATATTCTTTAAATAAATTATACTCACTGAATTTATACTCTCTGAATCAGTGAAATTCGACTGAAAAATGAGAAAGGAAATTCGAGTATCGTGTGATTAAACTAACCGATATTTGCACGTCAGTTTCAATATCATATTCATTGAATTTATATATTAAAGCAAGGTTAGCTAGATTAAGGATTCCATATTTCATTGATTTTTTTAGTTGAATTTTGCTGTGAATGTACTAATTCTTAGTGGTATACTTGAAACTGATATCACAGTGATTAGCTGTGATAACTGATTTAGAGAATACAATAGATCCTTTTATTTAGACCTTAAATTAAAATAAGGGTTGAAACAAAAAATTTCATAACGTTATTCATTTGTATTATGTTTTTAAAAAATTTTGCAATTATATCTGTTTCTTGAATTGCAATACGATTATTTTTAACGAAATTATGAGCAATCAAAGTTGAAATGTTATCCTTTTTATTTAATCCGTGATAATTCAATAACAAAAAATTTTAGGAAATTTTTAAAAACCGATTTTGTAAGGGAAACTTTTAATTTTCACAATAAACAGTCGAAAATTTTCGCATGTTTTTTTTTTGAACGTGATTGGCTCACAAAGTGAACAAAAATTTTCCATTTTGTTCAGCTTGTAGTTTTCTATTTGCAAAAATCATTAAATTCGCAGAAATTAAAAAAACATAGTGACCTATCGAAAGTATAGAAATTTTCAGTTTTATAAAATCCATTTTTTTAATTTAAATTTTGTTCATTTTTAACGAAGTTACAGCTGCTTAAATTTTGGAGTTACATACTTTAAAGTTATCATAACGTTACAAACTTTTGTTTCAATCTAATAAAATGATTTATCGAACTCCGATACAATGCGGAGTTTATTTGTTTATTTGTACGTAATCTATAAACAAAAACAGATTTATCCAAATTAAAGTAATGCTGTGATAATTAATAATTCTCAAGAGTGAATTATTATGAGATGATTATTTTACTCATGTTTTAAATAGATATTAAGATAATTTTATATATATAACTTTAGAGAAAAATTTTTATATCTAAATTTTTATTATAATTAATTATTAATATAATCTTTTATTGTTATCTTATTAGTTTAAAAAATAAATTTTTATTTTCTAACTTTTTTTTTATGTAAATAATTTTCGCGATTCTAAATCTTAAATACATTAAATACATTGAAATTTAATATATATTATTATGGAATACGCTATGCAATTACAGAGGAACAACTAACATTACAAATAACATAAGAAAATTATAATTCTAGTAAGTTTCAAATATTTCTATTTTAATTTTTTAATATTTTAATTTTTAAATTGTAGAGAACAATAAATATTTATTAGGAAAAAACAATTTTGCTTTATCTAAAAATTTAACTAGATATAAATCTAAATACTTTTGTTGGACCATCAAAATAATTACGTAAAAATCTTGATGAGCAATGCTGTGAAAACTTTTGACATTCTAGCGATCATCTAGTTTGAGCGTTTTACATCATTATTTTGATGTCCAATAAAATTATTTTCAAATTTGTATCCAGCTAAATTTTTAGATATTTCAGCAAAAACTGTCTTTTCTATGAAAGATATTTAATAATTCTACATTAAAATTCAAAATGATACATGAAACACTGTATGACAAACAATTAATATCGCAAGTAACAAATAAAAAACAAATCACTTGTGATTGCCCCGCCATTGCCCGATGCCTCCAAGCCTCCGCCTTCTCTCAGCTTCTCTGCGTCTCCTTCGTACTTGACAATACAACACTCGCGAAACAAAATTAATGACGTGCGACACTTCACGGCACTCCCGATTGTTAACTGTACATTTCTCGCACGCTTTGTTACATTCCGGAAAAGAATACGATTACACGAAGCCACGATATCCAT
>Ga0157364_1003785_pt1 | contig 14825 bp, 12 predicted proteins | sample AttsexASBM2_FD_111476 | JGI IMG/M metagenome (GOLD analysis project Ga0157364, IMG submission 111476) | Fungus gardens microbial communities from leaf cutter ant in Ribeirão Preto, State of São Paulo, Brazil - Atta sexdens ASBM2 | ecosystem: Host-associated > Fungi > Mycelium > Unclassified ... | reverse complement strand
CTCTGTTTCATCCGTGTCCGTGTAGTTAGCGACCAACGCTTGACGGATTTGTGCTTCCGTCAAATTCTTAGCAGCCCCAAGTTGTTGGAACTCCACTTCAAAGTCTGAGGCACTGTGGTTAACTTCGTGCTTCATACCGTACTTGTCAGTACCAGTCTTTGAGTTGAAGTTGTGCTTTGGCGTTTCGTGTGATGGATTAGATTCATCCGTGTGTTGCACACCCAATTGGGCCTTCAAAATATCTTGCCAGTAAATATCTTTACCGTCGGATGTCGTGAATGCAATACCACCCTTGGCATCCTTAGCAATGATTTGTGGCTCACCATCATCGTCGATCGTCATCACGTTATCTGGTAATTGAATACCAATGAAGTGCACGCCTGGTAGGTCTGACCAAAGATCTTTCCATGTAATCTTGTCTTGTCCTGCGAAATCATCTGTCGGTGTGTAATCAACAGTGTATTCGTCCTTACCACTGGCCTTAGTATAATTAGTCCAGTCAAATGGGTTATTTGAAGAAACAGTCTTACCATCACTGGTAAGTGTATCCTTATTCGCTTCAGTACCATCACCCCAAAAGTAGTGTTGTCCATCCTCATCTGATCCGTGATTCCAAGCGAAATATTTCTCATCATCCGCCAACCCACTAATCGTGTCATCATAACGAATTTGCTTGTGAATCTTGATCGTCGTCTCGTCAGGACGAGCTTGTGACGCCATTGCGACGCCCTCTCCACCAGCTGAAACCGCCAACGGCAACACAAGTGTTGTGATTAGCGCTGCACTTTTCCATTTTGCCATAGAAAATTTCCTCCATAATGTCTCGTACCACCTACTCCTTAGGGGGTACAGTTGTTACGGAGTTTATTGTCCAGCAAAATAGTGATAACTTTGTCATACAAAATTCGGCTGAATAGGTACTGTTTTGTGATTATTTTTATTTAGGCCACGAGTGTCACGCTATACATTTTTTGATTTATATTAACAAGATGAAAAATAATAACATACACATTGTTTTTATATACAATCAAAATTTAATTTTCGTTATCAGAGTATGCACGAAATCAGCAAATAAATTGATATTAGCTGCACCAGCGTACCATCCTCTTCGTAACAAAAGGTCCATGCACTTAAACTTCATTATAAATGAAGTGTTTTTATATGGCCCATCGTTTAACAAATCTAATCCTGAACTCACATACGTATCTATCATTGCCTTTAATAGGAAATCTTTACCATCTAATTTGTCTGCATTCAACATCAATAATAGATGTCTCCACCAAAAGTCAACAATATAACTTCGTTCAAAATCTGAATTAAATTTAGTTAATTGACAGCTCAGATGTTGAAACACAGTCAATGTATCTCGAGCATTCTTGGTTTGAAAAGGCATATGGGTTATGCTCTGTTTACGTTTTGTGTACACATAACCTAGATGAGGGATAGTTATACTTTTAGGACCACCGTGTACAACTTCTAAAGTAAAATAAACATCTTCATAGTATACATCCTCAAGAAATACTATGCCGTGGTCATTCAGCCATTGTCGTCTGTAACATTTGTTCCAAACGGCAATAGTTGTCTCTGGATTCAGAGTATTAACAATAACGCCCGTGTCATTATTCTCTGTTTGCCATTGAAAACTCAACAAATCATACTCGTTTAGTTTTATTTTCAAATGTAGATGATTCATAATGTTTTCATCAACACGATCATCTCCATCCAAAAATAAAATATATCGGCCAGTCGCTTTTTTTAAAGCTAAATTTCGCGCTGACCCTAGCCCAATTCTTGACATCTGATACACATTAACTTTAGAAAGATACTCATACGATTGACAAATCTCGTATGTACCATCTTTTGAACCATCGTCAATAATTATTAATTCCCAACTGTCAAAACTTGAATTCAGAACGGAAAGAATTGCCTTCTCAATATATTTGGAAACGTCATATGCTACTAAAATTATAGAAAACAAGGGGTCATCTTGCATTTTGGTCATTTTTTGATCTTTTTGACTGTACATTTAGATATACCATGGCCACCAAAGCCTTAATTCTTTGCTTCTTCGATAATTTCACATCGAAGAAGTTGAATCGCAAAAATACATACATCTCTCGGGATTGATCCGGATTCATTTGATTAAAAACGTGATTTAAATACTCTATGTAAATCATTGATGAAAGATTTTTCTTTAACTTCGGGTCGTTAATTCTCTTTTTCATATCAATTTCAACAGATACACGGTCATAAAAGCCTTCCCACCCCGCGGTATGGACCTGACTATCTTCTCTAACTTCATACGAATAGTATCCGTTTTTAAAAAACGATACTTTCAATTCTGAGCTTCGCATCACAAGATTGAAGAGTGCATGTAAATCTTCCAAAGTTTCAAATCTTGTGTCAAATTGAACCTTGTCCCATAATGATTTCTTACTAATATATGCCACTGGATAACCACCCACTCTTCCAGTAGATAAAAATTCTAGAAGATCTCTTTTTGAATAGTGATTGTCTCGGGCAAGCTCTTCATATCGTGTTTGATACTTTGTCAACTCTTTGATTGAGCCACCCTTTACTATATCAAAAGGGTAGAATGCAATATCTGAATCATCCTCTTCTATCCCACTAACATATTCACTAATATAGTCTGAAGCAAATGAATCATCTCCGTCTGCAAACATAATGTATTCACCTTTGGAACGCTCTATGCCTACATTTCTCGTATCTGAAACTCCAGAATGTGCCTTGCTAAGCACCTTTATTCTACCGTCTTCACATTCCCGAACAAATTTTTGTAGCAGCTCAAAACTATTATCACTAGATCCATCATCAATTATTAACATTTCACAATCTGTGAATGTCTGTTTTTTTAAACAATAAACCAACCTCTCAACATACGTTGCCAAGTTAAATATGGGAATTATTAAAGACACTTTAACCATACGGCATTCCTAGACCCATTTAATAGATTTATAAAGGCTATTAATTGGTCGCATAATTGATTTCACAAAGTCAAATCGCCATTCCACGTACCTAATAAACTGCTTAATCGTTAGCTTTCGCGCGATGCTTGCAAACTCATTTTTCAATTCACGTTCCAACTTTGCTATTGTTACACTATACTGTGTATTTTCATTTGAGAAACCACCATAATGCTTACAAATCCATACTCTAAAATTAAAGTACCAGGCATCTACTTCATCTCTATTTCCGTAGCTGGCAATATACTGTTCGTATGCTTTTTTGGCAACTAGAATATTGTCTGTTAACTCTCTAACGCTTGGATTTTTAGCTGATTTATCAGTTATAGAGTTTGTTCGTTTTCTATATAAATATGGTGGCATATTGTATTCTAACAGCACTATTTGATTACAATGCGCAAAAAATCTGACCGAGGAATCTTCATCTTCAAATAATATGTTTTCCGTGAAAGATAATTCATTGTCTATTAATATTTTTTTCCGAATTACATAAGACCATGCAGATTGACTAATTGAATGATTCATCAACATTCTCAGGCAACTCCTCCTATCAACAGTTCTGAATGATTTGAGAGAGATCGGTGCTTTAATTTCATCAAGAATCCCGTCCGTTCTAATAATTTCATACTGGAAAGACAGTACGTCAGCGTTAGTACTTTCTAGTACACGGTAAACCGATTCTAAAAACCCTCTCCTGATTGCATCATCCGAATCCATAAAATATATGTAGTCTGCGGTAGCATTTTTAATTCCTATATTTCTTGCCTTAGATAATCCCCCGTTGGTGAGGTGTAAAACTTTCGCCCCTGGATACTGGTCAACAATGTTCTCTGATCCATCCGTTGATCCATCATCTATCAGCAACAATTCAACATCGCTGTTTTGACTAAGCACCGAATCAATTGACTCCTTCAAATAAGGTTGCACATTGTAGACTGGAAGTATCACTGACAGCCATGGTCTTTTAGTCATTTGCAATCCCCTCCATAATTTGAGTATATTCTCTGAAATGTTGTTCCGTGGCGCCCTCGGAATCGTTAATCACAATCATATGATGCTTCCCATTGTTTATTGCCTTTTCAATTAAATTTGTATCATTAATTGAAATGTACTTCCCAAATTTATGTGAACGTGGCGAGAAATCTCCGATTACCAATTGATAGTATCTTATCAACCAATTAGTCACATCATTAGAACTACGAAACTTATTCTTCATAGTTGCATTAATTTCAGCTTCCCATATTTTTGTTGCCGCTTCAAAATTGCTTTTCTTATACGAAATAGCGACATGTGGATCATAGAAACGTGTGAAATACGGTAATGGCGATACTAACACAGAAAATACATTTAACATCAGTCCATTCTTTAAAGATAAGTATTTAAAAAAATTCTTTTTTATTGCCGTCTTCTTACTGAACTTAGTATTGATTGCCGAAATATTATTAATTGCGATATGGCTAAAATCATCTCTCGGCATATAAACAAATTGAGCTGACATATCTTTAGGCTTCCCATTTTTATCAAAGAAGTCCGTTTTTTTAGTCGGTTTCAACAACAGAAAATCATCATCAAAATATACAAAATGTTCCACTAATCCATGAATTTTATGAATGTTCAATAAAATAGCATCTGAATTAAACGTTGGTAAATAGACCGCAGGAATAATATCCGAGTGGTCAACAATGTGAATTCTAGAATCATCTGGTAAGTTTTTAGGGATTTGATTATCTGTTACGATATAAAGATTATTGAACCAATTTGCATACTTAAGCATCGAACTGATTAAATAATGTAATGAATTATTTGCCCTGAACCTCTCATCTCCACTACTTACATTTTGTCGTTTAACACTGTAATTGTTTTTCTTACGCAACCATTCAGGATCTTCACCGTCGACCCATGCAATAACAAAATCTATTTTCTCCAAACTCATATTGCTCTCCTCATCTTAACTGCCCACCTAATAATCGCAGCAAATGGTAATGATAGTATTTTAAGAATTTTATATTCATTAAATCTGTCACGTGAGAATATTTCCCCTGCTTCCAAGCTATAAATATCAAATATAATAGCCTGCTTAGTGACCTGAGAAAATCTATTAGCTACTCTAAGATTTAAGTCTGTATTGAGCATCATTCCTTTCGGAGCTTTCAGCCTGCTTGCTAGTCCACCTCTGGTAAGTCCACCATCCAGGTAATCGCCCACACAAATTGGATAAGAGATATTTACAGATTGCCAGCCATCCAGCATTATACTTTTGAATAGCCACCCTTCAGATGAAAATCGTTCCCCTTCGAAAACTGGAAATTTAAATTTTTTAAACACGCTAGTTTTTATTGTTTCGGCGTAGTCGCCCTTAAGGTTGAGCTTAACCTTATAGTTAAGGTCACTACCAATGTATAATTGATCAGGAAAACTACCAAGTTTCTCCCCAGAACTAGTCATTCGTTCAAATGCTACTATACCGATATCATCTTCATCATATTTCTTCCATGCATCAATAACTACTTCAACTGCATCTGACGTCAATTCATCATCACTATCCACCATGAAAACTACATTCCCAAAAACATAATCATGTGCCACGTTCAGCGCAGTATGCTTTCCCCCATTTTCTTTCTTAACATATTTTATAGAAAAATCATCGCTACCATTCTGAATAAATCCTTGCATGATGTTTTCCGTGTTGTCCACACTACCATCATCAATAACAACCCATTCGAAATCAAAATTCGTTTGGTTAGCTAAAGATTGATATAATTTTTTGATATTTTCACCGCGATTGTATGTTGCGGTTAAAATAGATACAAAATATTTTTTCATATAATCACGCCTTTAAAATGAATAAATGTTTTCAAGTTGTTCGTTAACAAACTTCAGGTCATATTGATGTCCGTCACCACGAAGTGATTCTGCCGACTTCTGATTACGATTGGCATTTTTAAGTACCAAATCTTCAACACGATTAACCCAACTATCAATTGATGAATCCAAAGACTCAACATAAACTAATTCATTATTAATAACAGCTTCGTTGGGAACCGCCTCACTCATCAACACATTCAGTCCAGCCATTTGTGCCTCCACAACGACATTCCCTAGTCCCTCAAAAATACTAGGAAATATGAAAGCATCAAAGGCACTGTAATACTTATTAATTTCTGCAGTGTTTGAAATAAATTTCACCGGAATGTTCATTTCAGATGCTTTGGATACTAGCTTCTGATGCAGCGGACCCGATCCGATTATTAATCCGACCACTTCCTTTTCACTTTTCTCTGCATATTTGTGTAATACGTCTAAAAAAAACGTCTGATTTTTAGCATCTACCATACGCCCAACATTACCAATTACAACGGCATCATCTGATATATCAAGTTTTTTTCTAATATCACGTCGATTCTCATCGTTATACTCGAAGTCTTCTATCACAAATCCGTTACGCAATATATTGAACTCTTTAGATTCAACAACTTTTCTGCCAAATCTACTTTCACCTGCAAGCATAGATGGCGCAACGTATTTATCTGCTAAAAACCGTGTTGGATAAGCCATAAGCCTGTAAACAATTTGCTTCGAATTAAACTTTTTTGAATATGAATTGTGAGAATGCGCAACTGTGTTTTTACCAAACATTTTAGCAATCAACAAATAAATACTTGCAGTCGATCCTACGTGGCCGTGTACAATATCTATTTTTTTCCCTTCATCAGACAAGAAGAATGAAATTATACTGGCTACATATCGTATAGCATTTATACCCGTAAATTTTTTAATATAAAATAATTTGCTCCCCAGCGCCTTTACTTTCTCGTCGTACACTCCCTCTTCTGTTTTATCTAAAAGAAACATGAAGGGGACCTCTTTATTGTTTCGATACTCTGCCAACCGTACAATCAACGTTTCAGCGCCACCTGAATTAAGTTGGCTAAATACATGCAAAATCGTCTTTTTATTATCCATTTCCTTCTCCCTTAAACTCATTCTTAATAATTATCTAAAAAAAAAAGCGGTAAACCGCTTTTTTTTTGTGAATGTTTTTAGTGAATTATTTGCATTTATTTTTTCAAAACACGTCGTACTTCCAAACCAACAGAAAGCAAAAATCCAAGCGTTCCACCAATTACTGCACCCAATAAGAGTATTAGCTTATCACTCATGCCACCTTTGCTTACACTGGTTTCTCCACGAGTTAAAATCGATACTTCGGAAACAGACATAATTTTACCAATTTTTTTTGAAAAAGCCTCTGCAACAGCATTAACAGACTTTATCGACTTCTCTTTGGATTCCGTGGTTGCCTGAATTGAGAAAACTTGTGATTTCCCCTTATGATTAATTTTAATAGTCTTTGCCAATTCACTCGCAGATAAATCCGAAAACATCGTATCGTCGCTTTGTTTTAGTTGCTTCGTTGCTACAGACAAAATGGCATAACTATTGATAATATCATCGTACGTCTGTATAACGTCGGCATCTGCCATCATAGCAGTATATTGTTGCGAGACGGAATTTCCCGCATCTCTGTTCACCAAAATTTTAGATCCTGATACAAAAGTCTCGCTCTTCAAAAAATTATTATACAACACTGATCCACCAACACCCATTGCAGCAAAAACCAATACAACTACTGCATAACGCTTTAAGTATTCTAATATCAATTTTACGTGTACTACATCAACTAAACTTTCCATTCTATCTTCCTCTAATATAATCTATAATCATCAAAAATATTCATGTCATTTTGAATAAAGTTGATATATGCTGTTAGTTCTCCGTCGTCGAAGGAAATTGCGAACTTGAACATTAAGGCCAGGCATAAAATCAAGTACCCAGACGTCAAAACCACTTTGCTTCCTTCTTTAAATCGTCTCAACGCAAAATCTAAGACAACTGGAATAGCCAAATAAAAATAGAATTGGTTTCTAATGATTATTTCTGTTCCTGCAAAAATTGTATAGATTGGCAGCAACATCATAAAAATCCACATAAATCCATTTTGAACTTCATTGTTTTCCTTATCATTAATCGCTCTTATGGCAAAAAAAGATAACAACAAGAAAATGATCAAATGCATTGGATTGACCATCCCGGCAGCATATCGCACCCCAACTTCAGTAATTTTGCTTCCGCCATTACCACCTATAAGTCCACCGAACCGTGAGATTACATTGTCAAACTTAACCCCCAGTACAGGTAATATAAATAATAAACTTCCAATGAGGACAGTGTCTCTTGCCCCACGTTTAGTCCACGTCACTTTGGTAAAAAACCATAGTGGGTATAGCACAAACGCAGAGAAATGGACAGTAGCGGCAATAGTAATGAGCCCGAAATACATAAATGCGTTTCTTTTATTACCTATTAAAAATCGTATCGAAAGCGCAAATATTGCTATTGCAATAGACTGGCGCATATACACAAATCCAACGTCTAAGAAATAAAAGCCTAGAAAAGTCACGGGAATTAACATTTCATTTTCAAGGTACTTCCGAATCACCCACCAAACAACAATCATAAACAAAAATGAAACTGTCATTGTAAGCGCAAAAAAGTTTAGTCCCGAAGCCTTAACAATGGAATTTAATATATACCACCCTCTATCATCGCCAATTATTTTTTCTGTTGAAAAAAATTCACCCAAATCCAATTTATGAATAGCGATTACATTGTCATAAAAAAACGCATAATTTTGATAATCGTATCCGCCCAGGGAAAATCTCGTACCGGTTATAAATGCCATAAACCCCATAGATATGAACGAAGCTATCATCATAAACAACTTGTTTCGTGTAAAATTTGAAACAAATAGCAGAATGAAGATTACTGTCGCTAACTCAAAATAAACCCTCATTCCTTTACCATCGCTTTTCCACTAATGTTTTCGTATATATTCAACATCTTCTCGTCAATTAAAGTCTTATCATATTTTTTGGCTACATTCTTACAATTTCGGGATAGCCCATCATATAAAGGTGTATCCTTCGTTTCTATAGCCCACTCTAAAGCCTTTTGAAGTCGAGATTCATTTACATCATTTAGGTTATAGCCTGTTGCTAAATGTTCTGAATAATCGCTGATGCCCCTCACGTCTGAATACAAGAGTGGTATTCCTGCAGCCATCACTTCCAATCCAGCTGTCATTAATCCTTCCAGCTTAGACGGAAACACCCCGAAATCAGATATTGTCAGCAACTCATTTAGCTCGTCTGATTCACGATATCCTAAAAGCTTAACTTGATCAGTAAGTCCGTTTTCCGAAATATAGTTTTGTATTTCATTTTTTAAAGGTCCAATTCCCACGATAAAATATTTCAGGTGCTTATTATTTAATTTATTTATGGCTGAAATGACTGGTAAGTGATTCTTTCTATCAGACAACTCACCTACAGAAATAAACACTACGTCATCTTTGCTTAACCCATATTTCTTTAATACTTGCGCTTTATTCTTTAGGGATGTACTAAATCTGTCATAATCAATTCCCACTCCAGGCACTTCAATTGTTTTTGAATTAATAAACCACTTTTTGACTAATCCTGTATCTTCCTGGTTAATTGTAATGATTAATTTTGTTAGGCCTGATAACATCCATTCAACAGGAAAGTAGGCAACCCACCTCTTTATCGATCCACCCTTAAAAAATTGCATACCATGAATCGTATAAATGATGTGTTGTTTTTTCCCTACAGCCGCTACTCTTGTGAGAACACTTGCTAACGCAGAGTGAACATGTACAAAATCAAACGCAATATCACTAAATAGCTTTCTAAGCTTTGCAATGCAGATCATGTTTGATTTAACTGTCCCTGATGCCCGACCAAAATCCACTTGAATAGTAACAACATCATGATTTTCCAAATCAGTCATTAATTTCTGAGCCATTTCCGCCGTGATAGTTCCTGGCTCAGCAAAATTAGTCGCAACGAACACTCTGTACCCCAGCCGTTTAAGCAAGGTAATATTCCTTAGATTAAATTGCTTAATCATGGACGCTGTACTTGCTACAATTAGAACATTTCTAGTGTCCTTCATTATTGCTTTCCCCCTCTTCCAAACATATTAATTTCGACCATATTATTCTCTTAATATCTTTAAATGTACTGGAAAATAATGAATGTTTTTTGTTTTTTCAGGTAATTCTAAATGAGATGAAATTTAAACGTTAGGTATTAATTCACTAGATAAGTAAATCATGACATTTTCATTTTTATACATAATCCAAAAAATATAAGCAGCTAGTCAACCATAACAATTACGGTTGACCAGCTGCTTTAATCTTCGTCTCTAAATATGCTTTTATTGCGTGCATCACTAGTGATAAACAATATTCAAGTTACTTGTCAGGAACTAATCTTCTAACTAAAAGAGTTTTAGCATTTGAGTACATTGGAAGCCAATTTTGTTTATCCAAATATACAGCAAGCATGAAAACAAGCAAATTACCTCCTAATGCTGCCAAATTATTATTACTTATATAGAGAATTGCTGAGGAGATTGCTACACACACTAAATGACGAGCTATCATCCACCAATCAACTGATAAGTTAACAAATGCACTAGTATTTTTGACTCGTATAAGAAACATAGATAAAAACGCAATCACACCACCCAAACACGCACCATATATGCCAATAATAGGCACAAAAATTAAGTTCAACGCTATATTTAGCACCCCACCGATCATCGTTGTTTTCAACAATCCCATTGTAGATTTCGCTGCTATGTACGTGGTTCCTACAAAACTAGAAAGGTTTGAAAAAATAACACTCAACAGCAACAGGGGAACATACTTCCATGAACTATAAAAGTCTTCTCCAATGAAAGTTCTACTTATGATTGGCATCAATGCAAGTATTGCTGTAGCTAACGACAATTGTAAACTAGTCATCCTATTAAGCACGGTCGAATAGAATGCACTTTTATCTTGAGATTCGTAATTTTGCACGGAGGAAATTTGCCATGCTTGTGAAAAAACACTAAAAATCATCGTCATTATTGCTGGTATTTTTGTAGATACAGAAAACAATCCATTAGCATTAATGCCCAAAAACATGATTATGAAATACCTATTCACGCTAGTAGTTAGCCACCACGAAATCGCATTTGGTATTAAAGGAACACTGTACATCAATAAATTTCTGCATACTCTAATTGAATCAAGATTGAACTTGATATATTGCCAAATTTTTAATTTGAAAGCTAGAATTACAATCGAAATCATTAGTCCCGCAATGATCCCTAAATAATAACTAAGTTGTCCCATTTTAAAAAATAACAATCCCAAAATCGTTATTAAAGCACTAGAAAATGTATTAATCAATCCAGCTGAAACATACAGTTGGACCTTTTCAAATCCCCTGGCTATATTCATCATCAAAGACTGGAATACAGACAGAACACTTGCCACTGAGAAAATAATTAATTCAGGCAGGTTCGCGAACATTCCAATCAATATCGCTGCAGCTGCAATAAAAATACTTAAACTACTTACCACGAAACCAGATGATATTATTTTCACCTTATCTGCCTCTTTATCTAATAGCCATCTAAACACTGCATCAAATATGCTTAGTGATAGTAAAGGAATACAGATTGCTAAAGATGTAGTGAATAAATCTATTTCCCCATACTGGGATGTTGTAAGAACATTTGTATATATAGGCAATAATAAAAAGACTAGTAGTTTTGAACTTAAACTGCCAATAGCAAAAATGCTTGTGTTTCCTAACAGCTTCGTAATTCTTTTATCCACTTAATCTCCCTCGCTCTCTAACAGGGACACTAAGTTACCATATCCAGATGCCATTGTCATATGCATGGATTCAGAATTAATGCTTTTTGACATGATTTTTCTTCTAGCTGAAATCAGTGATTCAGTAGCAGGATTCCAATATTCTACCCAATTACAACTTGATAACCATGATTCATATGCCGCTCCTATTTTCCCATTGTTATTTTTCAAAACTAAAGTTGGAGTTTTTGTAATATATCCGAACACCATTCCATGAAGTCGATCAGTGATAATTAACTCGCGTTGAGCAAGTCTATTCCACAAATCTTGCAAGATAATAAGCCTATCCTTCTTGCTAACTTCCCCTTCGATAACCGTGTCAGACTCCTCGACATCCTTATAACATTGTCGAACTTGTTCGTCTATTAAAACCCTAAGTTCATTACTTACAGATTTCTCCTTGTCCTGTCTGAATAACGTTATTACCCCCTTTCTATTTGCACCATTATCGTTCGATATTTCTAAGCTCATAACAATATCTGGAGACAATATAATTTTATTTTCAAACTTTTCCTTTAAGAATGCATAAGACTTCTCATCTCGTGCCGCGATAACAACGTTTTTATATTTCTTGTAGAAAAGCACTTCTTTTCGTAAGAAATCATCATTTTCAAAAAACGTAGATTGTGGAAATACAATAATTCTATTGTTGGGAAAGTTTTTAATTATTACTCTTCGATATTCTGCCTCTCTTTGATATAAATCACCAAAGCTACCTCCACCTTGCAGAACAAGAATTGAGTCATTATTTAAGTTTCTTTTTAGATATGGAATTGAAGCTGGAATGTCTTTGCAAGAAACTTCAAAAGTAAGTCTATTCTTGCTTTGTAACATTCTATTTGTTGCCTCAGAAATGGCTTGATCGCCTAAATTACCATGTAACGGTGTCCCAATAAATACAAACACCTTTTTATCAGCCTCTATCTTCAAATCCTTTGGTACTAAAATTCGCCAAAAGGCTTTCTGAACAAAATATTTAACTTTATACCGCATATACTCTCTCCATAAAACGTTATTTATTCACATCTTATATGAATTTTTAGAAGGAATTTTGACTTGTTATAGCTTATAATTCGTCTACAACAAACCAGAAACAATTTCTACTCAATGAAGTATGCGCAAAAAGCAGCTGATTTCAACAAAGTGAAATCAGCTGCCTAAGCAAACTCCGTGACGTCTGTGAAAACTATTTAATATGGATGGCCCGTTGTTAAACGACGGTTAGTACTATTCAGTCATATGTAACAAAAAATGCAAATGTAAGAATTGTATTTCCTAATTAATCGGTTTATAGCACTATCTTATGATCGATGTTGAAGTTCTTGTGTGCCACTACGATAACGCACACATGGCTTTGTTCAGATTGTAATATACCTCTAAAATATAAGACCAGATGTATTATACAAAAATATGCAAACAAAAAATGTCATAAACGAGCACTTAACGATTTTGGTTTTCCGACGCGCCAAATGGATTTTGAATTTATTTATTAAACACTAATCTTGTTCGCACTGAATTAGTTCTAAATAAAAGGAACTATTCTCGCTAATAATTACAAAATTAATTCTTATTCGTTCGTTAACATTAATTAAAATCTATTGCCTGAAAGGTATATTTAGGAGGATGACCCATGTTAAATCGACACATACTAGTGTTAGGAAATGGATTTGATTTACAGGCCCAAGTTCCAACAAGCTTTGAAAAATTTTTGCTAAACCAGATCAAACCGTATATACATACTTTAAAACCCGATGAAAAATTAGAAGATTTTCGGAAAAATTTAATCGACAAACCCGAACTAAATATATTACTAAACTCTCAATTGACTTTTTGGGAATTTTTCTTGCTATTGACTAATAAAACAAATTGGAGAGATTTAGAAGGAGCGATGCGTGAGTATTGTTTATCTCCAGAAATTGGTGGCAACTCTTCCTTGAAGCAACATTTTGAAATATTAAACAGCAATTATTTCAATTCTTCAATTAAATCATCTGAAGACGCCTATCTATATTTTTTATCAAAAAAAACATCTTACGACTCAAATGATTATTCGATTCAAGATCATATTAAATATTTAGTTTCCGAATTAGAAATTACTGAACAGCATTTTTCTGATTATATAGACGGCCATATCGACAAGAATAAGGAATGTAAGCAAACATATCGTAAAAACTCAAATTTATTATTTAAAGACATTTTTTTATTGTTAAATATAGACGAAAGAGATGTATGTGATATATATACTTTCAACTATACAACGCCTTGGAATCTAATGCCCAACTTCCCACAAGGGCATAAAATTAATATTCATGGAAAAACAAAAGAAAAAGAGCACCATTCCGGTGCAGCAAAACAAATAATTGGCATAAATAAATATAACTGGACGTCCACCGAAGAAATTAATCTTGTACGTGATTTTTTTAAAATCGAACGAATTAACAGATCACCGCTATTAAATTCTGCGACTTTAGATAATCTTGCAGCAGATCTCCATTCTCATAAGGGGGCCTACCGAAGCATTTCATTCTTTGGGCACAGTCTAAACGACATTGATTTCCCACAACTATTTTCTGTTTTAGATGTTAGCAACTTTTTATCCGATACGTCCGTGCGCATAAATTTCCTTTTCACTAATCATACCAAAACTCCTTCTGCTACAGCGTCCGGTGACATCCGAAGTAAGTCAGAACAATTCCTTAGTGCCTATCTAAAATCAAGAGTTGATCAATCTGATGAATTGCATATCCAAAAATTATACGAAATATTAAATACTCAAGTTAATTTCAAATTTATAGATTATAACTTTTATTCACATATAGATTATAAATAAAAATCAAGTATGACTGTATAATTACCAAAAAGACCGCTACTAACCCAAATAGAATTAGTAGCGGTCTTTAATTACCGCAGCCGATCGAAATCAACTTTAGTTTTATTTACTTTTAGAATTAATCGTACGGCAGTAGATTACTTCTTCAAAGCAGTCCACTTCCAGTCAGTGAACTCTTCGATGTCGCGACCTTCGTTACGAGTAACTTCGAAGTGCT
>Ga0157364_1003783_pt1 | contig 14827 bp, 7 predicted proteins | sample AttsexASBM2_FD_111476 | JGI IMG/M metagenome (GOLD analysis project Ga0157364, IMG submission 111476) | Fungus gardens microbial communities from leaf cutter ant in Ribeirão Preto, State of São Paulo, Brazil - Atta sexdens ASBM2 | ecosystem: Host-associated > Fungi > Mycelium > Unclassified ... | reverse complement strand
GGGTTAAAACCAGTCTTACCTTACTATTCTTGTTCATTACTTTTATTTCCTTAAGTATTGTTATGTATTTATAAAACACTCCGTATAAAGAATTATATAATTTAAATTTATTTGATATTATTAATTTTTAATTGTGATGATAGGATAAGGACATATTTAAAAAAGATTTGTAACCATTACTTTTGTACAATGTTTTTATAAATTGATATTTCTCGTATTATCCTTCAAACCGTACACTAGTGCGAATTTGCACCATGAAAGTTTTCAATTTGTTAACAGTTGCGCATAAACAATTGCAGCAGCTTATCTTCACATTATCTGTCGCTTCATATGTCAAGCATGAACGTATATATAGCCTTATTCGTGTTAAGTTAATCGAGTTTTACAATTCGGAATTTTATAGCGGCATATTAGCATCTACGTACCACTTTTGATGTCTAATTTATTTACGCTATTTTTAGTCAAAGTAAGTACTTTTTTGTATACCAATTGTTATGTATTAACTATTATTAACTATTATTAAATTTTAATTTAATTTTAAATATTATTTTTACAATAAAAGAATGGAAAATAAGCTTATGTATTTTTATAGAATGGCTGAAGGAGAATATTACAATTTGCGTAGTGAGAGGAGTATATTGCATTCGCTTGAGGAAAATTTCTATGGTAATTCCAATAATTGTTGTTCTGATTTGAATAACAAAGAAAAACTTCTTGTTTTCGATGAAAAAATAAGTGAGGAAGAATCAATTGTAGAAAATTCTAGAGATGATGACAATGCTGGAAATGACAATTTTGTGTGTGATGTGAAAACATAACAAAAAGAAAACGGCTTAATGAAAGTGCTGAAATGACATGCAAGAGAGTAGTGTATATAGGGGGGTTCTGAATCACGGATACGCTATCATCAGGCGGCGGTAGCGTCGCGAGAGGAACTTGTTGGTAGGGGCAGGGGGAGGGAGGGGGGAGGAATAGGATGAAGGAGCGTGTAGAGAAGAGAAATAAAAATGCAAAATGCTTATCTGATATCCCCATCCCTCGCTATCTCCACCACCTAATCGCTTTCTGATTCACCTCCTCCATCCACGCAGTCTCTTCAGCTCAAGCGACAATCTCTGTCACCTTTGCCGCCTCCTCAGCCACTGCAGCAAAATATATTACACAAAAATGTAATAATTCCTCCTTATCGAGAGTTAAATCGAAAAAATCGATCATGAACTCGATCAATTCGTCATTCGTACAAGATGCGAAATTAATAATCGGGAGGCTCTCATCCAATTCATGCTCGACTTCCTTCTCAATTTCGCCGGCCTCCATGAGGGGGACATCTTTCTCCGCCTTATAACTTTTTTCAAATTTATAGGGCTTTCTGAATTTCATTTATACCGTTTAAATATATAATATACAACTGATGAATCCGCGCGCGGACAAGACGTGGAGCAGGAAATTTATTTTAAAACAGAGAATTTTTATTTTATATAGCAGAACTTTTTTTGCCTCATTGTTAACAACTTTTTAAAACAGAAAATTTATTTTAAAGCAGAAAATTTTTGTTTTACATAAGATGAATCCTCGTGCGGACAAGATGTGAATAAAACTGACGCTGAAAACCATTCTTCGCTGTAACGAGATTGGGATTTATCTATGGCAATCGGTATATAAAACGAAGTAAATCGAAAGTGTTGCCACAAAAAGATCGATATAAAAAGTTCTGGCAGTGTTGTGCATCCGGTTATTAAATGTTACCGTTATATGCATTGAAATATCGAGCAGCGCCACCGTTGTCGCCAACGCCGCAGCATGCACTCTATCTCATATACTTGCAATCTTTCTCTCGATACATTATGCCGCCCGTTGCGACTCATGTATATCCTATACTTATAATCATTTCTCTCATTGCAGCTTCCTATGTAACTGCTTTTATTTATTCTCATACGCAAAAAATATACATATACATATATATTTTTTATTTCTATTGTACTTATTCGATTATATTCTAATAATACTTTTCTAATAATACTAAAGAGAGCGCAATGATATTGTCAGACACGATGATCATCGATCACGATGATGCTACCAGCACATGCAATATGATACCATGAAGAAGATAGAAAAGAAAAGAACGAATAAATATCGCAAAGACGAAGGAATGAATAATTTCAAACGCTGAGACGTACAGTTTAAATATTCGTTTATTTTTCATATATCATGTATATTATTATTTATAGTGTAACTAATAATTCACATTCAATATTTGAAATTTTATCATAAATTTTACGCTATTTACCGTATTACGCTAGGTTTATCGTATTTATTATTTGACGCGTCTCGCGATGACATCAATATAATTTAATACAACAAAAATTTCGCAAGCGTCGACGACTTTATTAGACTTAGCGTAATCAAAGATTTTTCAAGGACATACCACGACAAGTCACAACATGTCACGGCATGTTTCGCGGTGACATCATCAATGCGATTTGATATAATTGCGATATTGCCAAATAGTGTACATATCACGTGACCAAATTTTTCACGAACATTCGATATGGTACGACATGTCACACATGTTCGAGCGGTGACATCATCATCAATGTAATGTGATGTCACGTGAATGGCCAAAGTAATCATAAAATGAAAAGATTTATGGAGCGCGATTTGATAGAGTAAGCGACTCAGCTGAATGCCAGAGAAGAATACGTCGCATGGGAACAACGTTGCAACGAGCTCATGAATATCTCAGAAAAGGCAGAGTCATGCTAAACGCCCACGATTATCGATCGAGATAATCAGTGATCACATGTATCGCGAGGCTTGAGAGTTTGAAGGTACGTGGATGTGTTGTTGTTTGAAAAAGTTCAAAGTTTCAGGTGATGATATTCTTTATTGGTGCGTATATCGCCTGCTACAAACTCACCGTTGAACACAGTGTTCACGTTCCCACTGCCGTGTCTTTCTAGTGTCTCGCACTCGCTCGAACAATACATTGGTGGCGTCTTCCAAAAACCATTCCAAAAACCGCGGCTCGATATGATTAGATTTATCACCGCGCCTGTTAATATGATTCTCGAACGTTATTTCGATCTCGCGCCGTCGGAATCCATATTCGGCATTCACATGCACGAATTGTCCACGCACCTTCAAACTCTCGAGTCATGTGGCGATACACTGATTGTCTCTTCCCGATCGATAATCGCGAGCATTTAGCATGACTCTGCCCTTCCTGAGAGATTCATGAGCTCGTTGCATTGTTGTTTCCATGTGACGTACTCTTTTCTTCAGCTGGATCGTTTATTCTATCAAATCGCGCTTCATGTTATCGTTTATGACTAATGACGCGTATAAATCTTCTCATTATACCATTTACCTTTGGTCATTCACGTGACATTTGTATCACATTACATTGATGATGTTATCGCTCGAACATGTTGTGACATACCATATCGTACCATATCAAATGTTTGTAAAAAATTTGGTCACGTGATATGTACACTATTTAGCAACGCCGCATTTATATCAAATCGCTTTGATGACGTTACCATGAAACATGTTGGGACACGTTGTGACTTGTCGCGGCATGTCCTTGAACAAATCTTTGATTACGCTAAGTCTAATAAAGTCGTCGACGCTTGCGAAATTTTTGCAATATTAAATTACATTGATGTCATCGCGAGATGCGTCAAATAACAAATACGATGCGGCACACCTAGCGTAAGATTTATGATAAAATTTCAAATATTGAACTATTAGTTACACTATGGATAATGTGAACTATTAGTTACACTATGGATAATAATATACATGGTATAATATATATAATAATACACATATGAAAAATAAACGAATATTTAAACTATACGTCTCAGCGTTTGAAATTATTCATTTCTTCGTCTTTGCGATATTTATTCGTTCTTTTCTTTCCTATCTTCTTCGTGGTATCATATTGCATGTGCCGGCAGCATCATCGCGATCGATGATACCATCTGACAATATCACTGCGCTCTCTTTAATATTATTATTAGAAAAGTATTATTAGAATATAATCGAATAAGTACAATAGAAATAAAAAATATATATGTATATGTATATTTTTTGCGTATGAGAATAAATAAAAGCTGTTACATAGGATGCTGCAATGAGAGAAATGATTATAAGTATAGGATGCACATGAGTCGCAACGGGCGGCATAATGTATCGAGAGATTGCAAATACATGAGATAGATTGTACGTCTGCGGCGCTGCTCAATATCTCAATAACGATAACATTTAATAACCGGATGCTCTATGCACAACAAAGGTAATTGCCTCAGAACTTTTTTATGTCGATCTTCTTGCGGCAATTCTTTTGATTTACTTCGTTTTATATACACCGTCATAGATAAATCTCAGTCTCGCTATAGCGAAGAATGCTTTTCAACATCAGTCTTGTCCGCGCGCAGATTCATCAGTTGTATGTATTTAAACGGTATGTGTAAAATGAAATTCAGAGCCCTATAAATTTGAAAAAAATAATAAAAGGGAGGAGGATGTCCCCCCTCATAGAGGCCGTCGAAATTGAGGAGGAGGAGGATGTCTCTGTCGGCGAAGATGCTCTCACCGAAGAGGAGGAGGATGTCGAGCATGAACTAACGAGAGCCTTCCGATTAATTTCGCATCTTGTATGAGTGACGAATTGATCGAGTTCATGTTCGATTTCTTTGATTTAACTGATGAGGAGGAATTATTACACTTTTATGTAATATATTTTTCTGCGGTGACGGAAGGCAAAGGCGGCAGAGATTGCCGCTTGGACCGAAGAGACTGCGAGGATGGGGGAGGTGGATCAGGAAGGAGACTATTAGGCGACGGAGGTAGCGGGGGATGAGGATATCAGGTAAGCATTTTACTTCTTTTCTCTATTTTTACTTCTTTTCTCTAGAATTTTTACATTTTTATTTCTCTACATTTTTATTTCTTCCTCTCCCCCCCCCCCTCCTCCCCACCAATATATTTCTCTCGCGAGCGCGACGCTAGCGCCGCCTGGTGACAGCCAGGCGGCTGTATCCGTGACCAGAACCCTTCCTACATATACTCTTCAAGAGTTCGTCTTCGGAAAATAGTGTCTTGGAACTGATTTAAATTCAACTTTACAGACGCGGTCGGCGTCTAGTGGATCTTACACGCACACAGCATCTCCGAAAAATAAAACATGCAATATTACAATTTCTTTACAAGCACTTCAGGTATTATTTGATGATATATTGAAACAAATACTTTATTAAAAAGAATTGTGATGTACACAAACGAATAAATAGCTTGTAAAATTCAACACTTAATATAAGAAAATTATCCTTTCATAAGTTGATGGAATTGAATTAAATGCATTTCTTGATATTATAGCGCACTTTACAAAGACAATCTATTGAATCTTATTGATATGTCAAAGAAGTAGTCAAAGAAGTCTAGGAAGGATTTATCGTGCAACATTTTCCGAGAAAGGATTTAAGCTTCATCAATCCGCTTCGATAATAAAGATACTAGAGTGCAGTACAGAATAAAGGACAAATTTACATCGATTAAGGAAATTTGGGACATTTTTTTTACAAAATTGTATTAGCTCTCCAATAATTGTACAATAGATGAGCAATTATTTTGTTTCCGCGAGAGATGCATTTTTAGAATATATATGAAAAATAAACTGGACAAGTATGGCGTAAAAATTCTCATGCTCAATGACGCGGAAACATGCTCGCTATGATTCCATATGTAGGAAAAATAATTCCAGCACAAAATGATTCTGTTCCAACGTATTTTGTGAAAAAAATTATTTGAAATGACTTCAATTTCTGATATTTGGAGAATTATGATAATTGATTCACGTTGATGCTGCTTTTTGAAATCTTGAAAAATAAATATCAATTGTAAGCTGTCGGAACCATATATAAGAACAAACACGAAATTTCATCAACACTCACAACAAAAAGCGCAGTAGGTTCGTCTCGATTTGTTTCCACGAAAAATTTAACATTTGTTTCATATGTTCCGAAACAAAATAAAATTGTCATCATATACATCTGCTGTAAACATAACAACTAATAAATCTGATTTTAGTTTGTTTTATATTAATGCCTACAGAGGTGCTACTGACGAATACAATTTGATAAAAAATGTCATATTTTTCAACTGCACGTGATAGCGACTAAAATTCTTTTAAAATATATACTCAACCAAGCCATAAATGTTAATATTTCGTATAATTTGATAGGTAATAATGCGAAAATTTTTAGATTATTTAGTTTTTAATCTAATAGAATCACATTTGCGTCATCATATGGAACAATGAACATTGCGCGCATTAATCAAGATATTAATTTGCAAAGTTTTGTATGAAATTTCGATCAAATTTGTATCATCAGTAATAAGAGAAGATCTAAATGCAATCTTTGCGGTTCGACACAATTGGACGTATCCGCATAAAGTGTCCAAATTGTTTGCACAGAATATGCGATAATCATTGTTCAACGTTGTATGCGAGCGAATGCGAGTGTTTTTATAGATTAACGATATATATATTGTAATGTTTTCCTTTTTACATTGTAAACATAAATAACATTTAAAAATAAAACATTTGTATCTAAAAATAGAACATATCTGTTCTATTATTCTGTATGCATATCTCATTCTATTGTTTTAAAAAGTATTTTATTTTATTTTAATAAAATTATAAAAATGGCAATTCCTTTATTAAAAAGTGACTTTTCCAAAAACGTAATTTATTTAATATTGATTCTGACTCTTAGTATTAAAAATGTGAAATTTTAAAAATTGTCTGGCAAACGAGAGTAGTAATTATTGCGTCCTTTTGTAAGTCGTGTATTTCCTAATTGCTTACATGAAATTTCGAGCCATATTCAGCGATGTATAACCAATTATTATGTGTTTCGTGTGACCTCTATTTTCATTTGTCGTGTGCAATTGGTGTTGTCTTAAATTATTAGATTTAAGATTGTTGAGCCTGTGTAATATTATTTTTAATGTGATTTTTGTCATCTATTCTAATTTCATTAAGACTTACTTGTTGCAAACATCAATGTATACAATAAATTGTCTTAGTTTTCTTCTCTATGATTTAGCAGCATTTTATTCCCACATCTATGTATTTATGATATTCTTGGTTATTTGGTAAGTATATGACTGCTGACATTAAACTGTTTTCATGATACAAATAAAGGCTACCTTATGCTATAATTAAAATCTGTTTTCATATTACAAGTAAAGACGCTTACATTACATTGCATTGATTAAGCTTGTATTAAATTCGCAATAATGTCTTAATATTGAAAACATTTAAATAACTATGACCTTTATATAACTATGAGGAGCATATTGATTAAATTTTTTGTATTATGCTTACGTATGCATAGTGCAGGAATTCTGTGCGATTTTAAGTTTATACTGTTTTCTTGCATTCTAATGTTTTAGAAATGAGTCTTTTTCTCAAGTATCTTTCACTGTCAATTATTTTAATGTTCTCCCAATTGAATTCATGATTAATTCTACTCTGTGTTCTGTTATGATTGTTGGCTTATCGTTGGTTTTATTTATGTCTTTCCCGTGTTCAAAGATTCGTGTTTTTAATTGCCTATCGTTTGAACTATGTATGACGCGTTGCAATCTTTGTGTACACGGGGTATTTTATATACCACATTCTTTTTAGAATCAACTGGAATAATATCTTTTTGTGTTTTTATAATTCCATCAAGTTATTGATGCTGAAATATGATAATTTTACGTTTAAGTCTTTTATGATATTTTTTATTTTGTTCTAGATACCTGGTATAAATGATATTTTAAACCATGGTATTTTTTCTTTTTCTGATTCTTTAGTTTCTTTTTTTATTTGATTGTTTTTTTGATTTTTTTGTTATATTAATGTTTTGGGTTTTGAATTAATTGTATTAAATATAAATTTGATGGGATAGTCATTAGCTAAAAATGTTCTAATAATAAAATTCAAATTTTCTTTGTGATATTTGTGATGATAGTAAAAATGCTTTGACAATTGCTCCCATTAATACTGCTCCTCTTTTCTTATTGAATAGAGAGACATGAAATTGAAGTACCTCCGAGAATGTGGGATTGTGGGTATACGTCTAAAGTTTCGTTATTATTTATTATTGTAACGTCTAAAAAATTTAGCTTTTTATGGCCCATTTCTAATGTGAATTGTATTTTAGGATGTATTAATAGAATTAAATGTATTAAGAAATTTATTAAATGATTGAGTATTGCAATTGTCTATGTATCTTATATAAAAGATAAGTTAATTCCGAATCTCTCCAACGCTTTGTTTTCTAGATTCTGCAGACTATTTCTGCAATAAATGACGACAATGGAGAGCCCATAGGTGTCCCGTAATTCTGTTTATAATTAGTGTTGTTGAAAGTAAAAAATGTTGATTCTAATACTATTTTTACGGCTTTTATAAATTGCTTTTTTGGGATGTTGTTGATTCAAGTTATATATTTTCATTTATTAGTTATGCTTGTGATCGCACAAAAATCAATTACACAGGCTCAACAATTTTAAACCTGGTAATTTAAGACTACACCGGTTGCACACAATAATACAAATAGAGGCCATAATAGAGGCCGAAACACATAATAATTGATTGTACATCGCTGAAGATGACTCGAATTGAGCTGAAATGTTTGAAATTTCATGTAAGCAATTAGGAAATACACGGACTTACAAAAGGATTACTCAATTATTACTACGGAACTACTCTCATTTGCCCGACAATTTTTAGAAATTCACATTCATAATTTATTTATAATAAATTTCCATTGCAAAATAACTTTTCATTAAATTTGAGTGATACCATTGGATTTGTGAGAAAATAACTTTTCATTAAATTTGAGTGATACCATTGGATTTGTGAGAAAATTATACCTCAGAAAAAAAAGACTTGCAATTGAAAATGTCAAATCCTAATTCGCACCTGTGTACTATTAATAGATTCTCAAGGGAAATGTATGGTTTGAAGGTCATTACTGTTTTGAATATCTTCTCGGACTTAATTTGTTTTTTTGAATAGGTTTATATCAAAAACGCAATATGCTATTCAACATATACTTTTCAAAACAACATTCACGATGGGATTCACGGTAATTAGTGGCTGTTTTCCTATATTATATGTAAGTATTTAAATTTAACTATTTAAATTATGAAAATTCTAAATTTAATTGGAAATATTTTACTAGATACAATCGCATATCTTGATACCACAATTCTTATCTATGATAATGGCTGCTTTACAACGTATGTACATTACAGCGTGGGCAGCTAATGATTTGAAGGAAATCGTAAGTTCTCCAAAAAATAATAAGATCACCAAAAATACGCAAAAGTAGCATATATTTTGTTACCATTCCAGGCTAGGCAAAATACATTTATTTTGTCTAATCCTGACTATACGCCCATATTTAATTGATTGTGTGTATGAATTGAATTTCATCTAATTTTTTAATCCTCGACAATAACAAAAAGATTCCTATTATTAATAACACAGGACCACAAAACAAAATTTTTGAAGAGCAACTCAAATCAGAATAGGTTTTTCTTATAGATTTTAGGTCGCTGAACTGGAATTTGTAAGCCGTTTTGTTCCATCACGTCCAGTTTCTTTTTTAATTAATCCAAGAAGATAACAAAAAATCTGTGAAAATAAAAATATCGGGAAAAGAGTAAAAGTAAATATAAAATACAGTCGCAATACAGATTTAAACATATATTATCAAATTTAACAAAGTGTAACAAACAACAATTTTGCTTTATTAATGTTATTATTGTATTATAGCACTATTCGAATGTAGGGGCGTTTGAGCGGCGTGCGCGACGCTTGGGCAGCGTACGCAGCCCAGCGCAGGACACACATATATAGACTATAATACCTAACATTAGTAAAGTTGTTTCTTACACTTTGTTAAATTTGCCAAAATATATTTAATCAGTTCTGCCGTATTTTAATTTCATATTTAATCTTCCTCCAATGTTTTAATTTTTTCATCATTTTCTTCAATTAACTAACAAAACTAGATATTATGAAGCAAAACGGCTTATGAATTTGATTTAAAATCTATAAGAAACTCATTCTGGTTTAAGTTGTTCTATAAAAATTTTTTTTGTAGTCTGTAATTTGCGCTTTACGTTATAGACATGTGCGAATCAAGCATTTTGTAAAGTTGAATCGGATCGAATCTGTGACGTTCGAAAACGAGTTGAATCGAACATGAAATCTTTACATCGGATCGAATTGAATCGAATCGTTTAGATTCGGAAACGAATCGAATTCGAAACAAACTTTTCACATACCGACATCAGCTTAAAAAGAATTTTTTAAAAAGTTGAAAAATTTCATTTTGAACTCTTGAATATACAAGTATATTAAACTTGAACTCTTGAATATACAAGTATATTGAAGAGTTAATAATGTAATATAAATATACTAAGAATAATATTTTTTGGTAATACCTGTTGTTACGTCCAAATGTAACTTCCTCTCCCTGGAAGATTGATTGTTATGATCGCTCGGAAAGATAACAGGGAAAAATGATACGCTTAGACTCGGTCTCGCAGGCACAGAGGCGAATACCCAAGAATCGAAAGTACTTTATATTACTCTGGAATATGGGTCAACGTCCCGAAGGGACAGGACTATGATACCGATTAGCAGTGCGAACGTCGGTCCTACTTTTCAATCAAGGAACTTCATATTTTGAGCCGGGACTGAATCACGTGCGATCTCAGGTAGTGAGGAACGGAATTCAAGGTTTTAAAATAACTTTACTATCTACTAACGATAATCATTTTAAAATAAAATAATATATTCATTCATAAAATAAAGGTTACAAAATAAGTGACATGAGCAATCGGCATTACTGCCGTATCTAATTAAACTTATTTATTTATCTATCATTAATCGGACCTATTGAATTTCAGTGCGTGCGTGCGTGCGAAGTAGAGTCTATCATAAGTAAAACTCGGAATGTCTGAACCCGGTTGCCAGATTCTAGCTTGCGCTACCACTTGGTAATGCGTGGGGGAAGAAGGTTGGGATATTTGCAGATAACTACAGCTATCAGCAATATCTTCACTCTTCCCCCACCACGCGTTACCAAATAATAGTATAAGTCTGAATCTGGTATCACTGTACCAGATATTCTGCTCGCTCAATTACCGGTGCATATGGACCGGTTTCTCTAATTCAGGTGACCGACAATTATTTATTATTATTAAAGATTGTTCAAAAGACATACTGCGAACCATGTGATGATATTATACATTGATTCATATGAATTGTAATAATTTCAGCAGAGATCCTGTCTATAAAAACATATGTGTTTATATTATTACATAATACATACATATTTTACATTTAAACTCGATAAGCTTTGTCATATATTTGCAAATAATTATTTTTGCTATATTTATATAATGAGGAGGCATAAGTTGTAATTTGAAATATTATATATAAAATAATAAACTATAATAAAGTGTATCGGCAATGAGAGCATTAACACAATGTAGTAATTAATGCACAATAAAATATAATTGTCAAATAATATTTACATAGAAAGATCTACAATGATTGTCGATACAATTTTATTTAGACATTTCGGTTTCCTTCTTCAGCCATCTTCAGTAAATTTATAGATATTCTTTTCATAGATATCTTGACACAATATTGCGACAATGTTGAAATTAAATTCTATGTAAGACTAAGGATGAACATATTCCTACTGTCTGGGAGTTTCTTCGTTGTTTAGCTGAGTGATTAACTAAAGGGTAATGCGCAAAGATATTAGATCTATTGTTGTGCATTCAATGTATTGTACTATTCATCCTCCGTCTCCATAGATTACAATCGATTATTCCAAATGTACGTAAGTTAAATTATAATAAGGAACGATTACAAGAAATAAAAAACTTGTTTTACATTAAGTATAAGATATAAAATTGTAACATGTGTTATCCACATGGAAGACAGACAAACAACGACCGTCAAAATTTATTTTGCAAGCCATGTCCGTAGAGAATAATAAATAATTATAAATCATACTATTATAAATAGTAAAAATTTTAAACAAGACTCTTAATATTAAAAACAATATAATAAATATAATAATATAATAAAGTAAAAGGCTAATAAGAGTCAAGCAACAATAAATTTTCACAATTAGATCAACGTAAATGTATTCATTATAAAAAATATATAAAATATAGTTATTAAAAACGCTACAAAAAACTTAGATACAATGGAATACAATGCATTACAAGTTTCGGCCTTATATTAGGTATGGGAAAAAGTTCGTGGCGTTTTTCCCGTTAAATGGCATTAAAAAAACGCCGAACTTTTTCCCATACCTAATATTTAGGCTCTCTTCAGATATACGAAAATTAAAATCTGTAAAATCAATAAAACTAAAACATCGACGATATTGTTAAAATATAATAATAAGATGAGAGTTTTCTCAAAGAAGTGGAATAGCTCGTCAAGTGATAGGAAGACCATTTGCGAAAGTTTCTCATCTTATTCTAATGGAAACAAAAATTGTATGTATCAGAAACACTAATATAAGACTAAGCCAGAATGTCTCACTGATAGAAAACTCACCTCAGAGTCCACAACAAATTGAAATTGAAAAAATCTATGTCCGAAATAAAATAATTGTCAATATGATGTCAGCGGAGATAAAAGTTTAGTATCCTATTCTAAGTATATAGTGTCAAAGATATAAAGAGAAAATCCATCAGTCTATCTCGACGAACATAATTATAATGTGATGGATCTTAATAATACAAAGTCAAACCTTGTTTATAATCAGAATATACAATTTGTGAAGACCTTCCGGTCTATCAATTTAGAGATTAAGACTGTTACTCTGTTTTTTAATATTAAACATTTCTGAGACAAGAGTTGTTATAATACGATTCCTGATCAAGAATTTGAATGTTATTCCAATCAAAACCATGTTGTAATCGATGATCTGTTATTACCGATTTCGTGTTGATATTCGTATATAGTTGATGTTCAGAAATCTGTTGAGTCTTCTTCCCGTTTGTCCTACGTAAGATGCATCACAATCATTGCAATTTATCTTGTAAATCACATTAGATGGATAAAGAATTCAATCCAATATATCCTGATAAGGGCAATGTATTGGTTGTTTTAGATAAAGATTTTTATGTGAGTGACGTGAATTCTGAGCGACAAAGAAACCTATGCGATCATAAGAAAAGACCTATCAAGAAGTTTATAACATCTCTCAGAATACTTTCTAAGTAAAAGAATTGTAAACATATCAATAACTCGGAATATAGATTTTTTTTACAGTAGCTGAGAAGCTTCCAAGGACGTACGCCCTTCCTACAATCTATAAGAAAAACTGTTCATTTAGAATCATGTCTTTTCTATCGGTAGTCCATTACACGCGTTGGCTTCTTTTTTACACAATATAATGTATGACTTTTTACCCAAAGCGGAAAGTCACATAAAAAATATTTTTCATCTAGTTGATACTCTTAAAGGATTGTACACAATGACGATTATAAATTAATTTCTCTAGATGTTATGTCATTATTCACTAATATACCGATAAATTTGATTGTATCAATGAAAGATGGACACATATCTAAATAAAAAAAAATATGCTTTTTCAAAAACTGAATTCTTGAAAGCAATTAGTTTTATTTTAGATTCGATTTTCTTTAGATTTGACAACACTACAAACAAAATTTGGTACGCCCATGAGATCACCATTGTCTCCTATTGTTGCTGACTAATGCAAAGATTAGAAAAATCTGCCGTGATTTTATTCAATGATAACATACTTTTTTATTATTATGTCAACGACTTGTGCGCGTCAATTTCTGCTTCCAAGATTAATTTGTTTCTTAATGCCTTTAATTCTTTCCACTCCCGTCTACAATTTACTTTATAAGTTGGTGAAGATTTTTTTGAATTTTCTTGATGTCTCTATCATCATAAATAGATATAGTATGACAGTTCTAACTCATTACGTATACGTATACGTGCGTGCATATGTGTGCGTGTGTGTGAGTGTGTGTGTGTGTAAGGGAATTAGGCAGGGGGAAGTGCCTCACAGACGTTGGGTAGGGGGATGCGCGTCACCGGGGATCCGTGTTAGAGAGGGAAAGGTTTTCCATCTCTCTCTCTCTCTTATCAGTTGCGACCTCTCTTTATTGTCCTATCTCTCCTACCTATTGTAGCATGCAGTTTTCTCTCTTCCACCTGTTGCAGTGCTAAACTTATTATTTGCGCTTTCTCTTTCTCCCGTTGAGCTCTCTTTTCTTTTCTTCTTTTACACATGATTTTATTAAATAGATATTTGTTTTTTACGATTTTTTTTTAATAATATAACTCAGTAATGATTTTAATTTAGCAACTGATAATATGTTTAGTAATACAAATGGCCAAGCGTTTCTAATTATCGAATCATTATTAAAACTGTTATTGAATAACTATTGAACACTTATTAAATTATATACATACTAACAATGTCATTATTGATATAGATTTTTGATATAGATTTTTAATTATAGGGATAGGAAAAAGAAATTAAAATGCATTTAAAAAATCTTATATTTTATTTTAACTTAATTTTTTTTTTTTTTAGCATTGCGACCAGTTGTATATTTTAAATATTAGGTGTACGAAAAAGTTCTGAGCTTTTTTTTGTAAAATTCAATCTTTATTCGTATGTAATCGTACGGAAATGGCTTGCTGCGTAACGCCAAGCTGTTCTGCAAGCTCCTTTTCAGTTTG
>Ga0157364_1003782_pt1 | contig 14828 bp, 10 predicted proteins | sample AttsexASBM2_FD_111476 | JGI IMG/M metagenome (GOLD analysis project Ga0157364, IMG submission 111476) | Fungus gardens microbial communities from leaf cutter ant in Ribeirão Preto, State of São Paulo, Brazil - Atta sexdens ASBM2 | ecosystem: Host-associated > Fungi > Mycelium > Unclassified ... | reverse complement strand
AGAGAGAGAGAGAGAGAGAGAGAGAGAGAGAGATAAGGTTTTGATTATACTTTTAAGTAATAGTTTTAACTAATAGAATTTTTGTAAAATCGTTTAATTAATTCTTGTTTCCATACATTTCATCATTATCGGAGAGAAACTCAACAAGCGAATATCTTTGTCAATTTTGTCAATTTTTTTTTGCAAAATTAAACATCCCGATAATAAAATCATAAATATTTTTGAATTCCTATCGAATTAAAATTCCGCTAAAATTATCGGAAGATCAGAATTTTATTTTTAATAATTAATACTTGTGCCCGGCGCGTGTATGACGATACGAAAAATATCGCTGTCAGCACGTGTCATATGCGGAATACTACGCGTGCTCTCTGGGGTCAAATATTAATTAGACCCTTCATCAAACGCATTCGGGAAACGATGAATGCCGCGGTTCGTCGAAGGCCCAGCTATTGAAACAGCATTTTCCAGCGGCGATGAGACAACCCGCATATATACGAGTGAGCAATTAATTTCTGTCACGACCGAAGAGACACATCAGCGGGGGCCGAGCATGAACGACCTCGCCGGAGAGCAACCACCCTGCACCCCCGTAGCAAATGCGCGCGGAGAACACGTGTTTATATGCGTTCGCGAGAGACAACGATGAACGCGGGAAAGACGATGTGCGCGATAACGCGTCGCGACTCGACCACACTGAGCGCATACACATGCATGCAATCGCGAGCCTGGATGATGGTCGAGACAAATAACGATGGATCGTCGTTCGGTGCGTACAGCGGGACACCACATACACGCACAATATGCCCAGGCAGACAGAAATGTACGAGCAACGCAACGTTTAGAGAAGTCTACGACACGCGGCATGCATGCGTCAGACGTATTGTACATACACGTAGTACGTACACATATATACCTGCACCCGAGGGCGCAGGTGCCCCGCGGATGAAAACTCAACCCGGAATAGCCCGTCGAGACGCGTTTTCGGAGATATACGCGGTCGTCGCGAGCATTTTGCGTGAGGGCAACATGTTTCATGGTTGACAAAAAAAGAGAGAAAGGATAGAATAATTCTTCGATGCAGCCTATTTTTTAATTTCTCTCCCGCATACGCCGGAACCGATAGAGGCCTGAAGCACCGAGAGCCGTAATCAAACAATAGGTCTGAATACTTATACAAGAATATTCATATGAGAAGACAAATATAAAAGCTCTGTCATATTTTAAAATGATTACATATTTTCGTTGTTATAGAAAAATTAAAAAATTAAGTGCCGCTCTTTTACTTTAAAAATGACACAACTAAAAAAAAAGTGATTTTAATTACTATGAATGAGTTACGAATGTATCAGAATCATAATTTATAATTATATAAATTTATAATATATAATTGATATATTATATAATTTGATCCAGATCATTCAAATTCTAAATCGCCGCCATATTTTTTGTATTACTTTCAAATAAAATACAAAAAATCTGTAATTTTTTCACTTTGTTAAAAATATATGTAATACATCCTTAAATAAATATTACCTAATCATCAACTTAACTTTATAAAAAAATCATTACAACTCGAAAAGGATTTTTAAAAAATCGTCAAAAAAGTTAATCATATTAAAAATATATTCTTTCGATAATATTCGATTTAGTTAATAATTTTTTGTCAAATTGAAAAATACTTTCCCACTTTTCTGAGAAACTTAATTTTTCGAATTGTGTCACTTTCGAAATAAAAGAACGATGTGAAACTATATGGACACATTATTTTAAGAAAAGTTTAGTTGAAAAAATCCTTTTGCTTGATTCAAATATAATAAATATCAGGTTATACTCAACAATGGAGCTATACTTCGATGCAACTAATTAAATCAGCTTACACTATTTCGTTTTACTTTGCTTCTGCGGAATCTTCTGTGAAAAAGAATGGAAGCATGAAAAACGACAAACTTCTCGCATCCCATGAATACTTACAATTAGATGTAATGGGGTTCTTTAACAGAATAGTTAACTATGATTAGCGTTTCATTATTGAATTCCGAACGTGGTTCTAGTCATAGAGTCGCTAGAGAAAGCAAATTTAACTCATTATGGCTAACCACCCCTGCCAATATTTCGCGGTCGCGCTATTGTCATTTATTATTTGCATTACCTTTATGCTTTATCATATCCATTCTGTCAAGCATTCTCGTCTACTTCCATGTAAATATATTACAACGCGCTCGTATCTTCAAAAGCATCTCTATCGATACTCGCAATCGCGTCCGCATTGCAACTATATTGAAATAGGTCAGACGCGTTTCTCTTTTAGAGCAGCAGATACACTTTCTGAAGCAGCATTCTCAAAATAAGATTTATTCTCTCAAATAGACTTTCGGTGCAACTGCCTCTGATTTTCTTTCGTTTTAATGTCACTCCTTCTTAGTAACGAACAATTCATCCGAGATATATCACGATAATCGTCTCACGAGTATACATTGTATATTCGGGTTTCGATTGACCAACGCCCGCCGGAGAATCAGCAATTACTTATTCATTCCCGACAGCTACATCAATACACCATCATCGTGCGATCATGCGACTGCGATACGATCACAGGCAAGTCTACGGATACCACCTACGCGCTATAAATCGCCCGCGCATTCATCCAGCGGGTGGATGCACATCCGTAGGTGGATAGCACACACATACACACAAACATACACACACACACACACACACACACACACACACACATCGCACTAGAGAGAATAGGATAGACTGCAGATGTTACAAAGTAGTATCATGCAATGCACGCACGCACGCGCCCAATGTGCGGGCGCGTGTGCGATTTTCGCATCGGCATGCGGGACGGGTGTGGTGGGGTCGTGCATTTTTTACTCGCGCCTTATGTGCACCAGCGTAACGCTACCACGTTTCTGTTTTTTTGCTTCCCTCTTCCCCTTTTTTCCCCTCGCGCACACGTTTCCCGCAGGGATTTTTTCGCGGCTACGCGACCACGTAATCCGCGCTTCTCGCGTAAAATTCCCTCTCGCGGAGGCGTTCATGAATTTCGAATGCTTTTTTTCCCTCGCGTATGTTTTTCTTTTAGTATTGACACCTTGCCTGCACGTGTTGTGTCGAATGCAAAATCAAACTCAATCATAAAAGTTTATTTGAAAAATATTACTGATAATTGTGAATATTTTAGTAAACTAAAAAGTATTATCAATATTTTATTTCATCAGACTTCTGTTATATTCAAGATTTACTTTTTCTTTTACATGTATATAAAGTTGCATAAAAATAAATAATTTGATTATAGCAAACATTTATCGCAGACATCATGGATAAACTTTAAGCGAAAGATTGTCTTTGTTACAAAATCATCACGAAGATTTTTTTCAACAAATATATATATATATTATTGATAAAAAAAATTTTGAATATTCCATCAGATAAATTAAAAAATTTTGTTATTGTTAATATTTTATTTTATCAAAATCCTCATATTTTCAAGTTTTATTATTTCATATGCATAAATACCATATAGTGTTGCAATAAAAATATATAATTTAATTAATTTATCACGAACATCAAGATAAAATATAAACGAAAAATTGCAAAATTCAGATCTGATCTCTTTCATCGTAAAATTCAAGTTGAAAATTCTTTTGTCGGAATAGTCGAATATCTGAAAATTCTTCGACTGTAAATTTGACTCTGAAAATTCTACGTTGTGAAACCGTAATTCTAAAAATCTTCCGCCTTCGGAATTTGATAAAGCGATACATCTCGAGCGACGGGACGATATCCCCTTTGAGACCCGAACGGCGCTCGAATAGAAGCCGTCGTCGAGCCGAGTCAAAGCACTACCACGGAGCGGATGTACGAAACGTGCAGAGAGGGGAACCGGTTCCATCTCTTACTCTGAAAGAGTATAGGATATCGCACTGTTGGCACTCCACTACCGATCTCCGCGTCTCCAATCTTTCGAGGAATACGAATTCGATGCCGACAAGCAGCAACAGCAGCAACAATCGAAGCTGAGTCGAGAGGCTGTGTCTGCCTTTCGCGATAGGATTTGCATTCGCCCGAAAGAATGGAATATCGCGAGGCAAGGCGGTGGTGGCTTTCCTTGGTGGATCTTCGTGCGGTCTTTCCTTTCGCGTATCGAGACAATCGATTATTGAGAATGGTATACGAGGCACGCAGTAACTTGTACACGACCCCCGATAGAGAGAGTAGAGTAGAGAGAAAGAGAGAGGAAGATGGGGCGTAAGAACGGAGGTATCGAACCGTAAAATAAAAGGGTATATCTTGTAAGGGGTCCAACGAACCTCGCGCATGTCGATATGGCGCGAACACAGCGGGATGATTCGACTCGATCGTTGTGCGATCTTTCGAGTTACAACTACTCGAAACTTCCTTCTGCCGTGTTCGCGCCTCGTTCGTTCCCTCGAACAAATGGTGCTCAGCGTGAAACCGCGTCGACCGCGACAAAATTCCACTACGTGATTAAGGGACGGATATATACAGCACGCTCAGTATCGGTTATCCGACCGATAAATAAACCCTCCCCGACAACTTCCGGTTGTCGCGACAGCGAACGAGAAGAGAACGAGAATTAAGTTTGCAATCTCGGAGAAAGGGAGAATTAAATCGCCCCGGGATTCCTTCGAGGTGAGCAAACTTTTGTAACTTCTTTGCAACGCGACAGTTCGTTTCAGCAGGGCATTTTCTACTTTCACCAGCGAATTTAGAATGATCTGGTGGTGTTTAAGCGTCCTCGAGAAAGTATGAATAAACAAAAGATAAGTTCTGAAAATATTCAAGTTAATCTGCAATATTTCTTTCTCTTTTTTTTCTATTTCTTTCCCTATTTTCAAATACGAGAGCAGTTTAATAAATCAGTGACTTTTTTAACTTTTTTAAACAAAAATTTAATTTATTTGTCAATATCTCTTTTTAAAAAGTTACTAACTTATCGAACTATGTATATCAACGCAACTTAAAAAATTTAATGCCTTAAAAATAATGGATGCAGAACGATATTTACGGAAATATTGAGTAACAACAAACAATTGATACATTTAAATTTATAAAATGTCTCAAAATAGAACGTCTTCTAAAAATAAATTAGCTAGATTAGATTAAAAATAGCCGAAGAGTTCTGTTGCAAAATTTGAATCGAGCACCATTCGTCAAGGGATCGATAAAAGGGAAGAAAAAGGGGACTTCCCGAAAAGCAGGCGCACTTACTTTCAGTGGTATGATGTTCTGCGCTGAGATATTAACCCCTTTCTCCTGAAGATCCTAAAAGTAGGTCAACACTACGGGTAAAAAACCAAATCGCTACAAGACAAGAACAGGAGGAGGGGGTTATGGGGGGGGGGTTGACGATTTCGGTATCGGGCGGAAAGCATGGGGTTCACGTCGATTTTTTTCAGGGGGTGGATAAAGGAGAATAAGGGTTCTCGTATCTCACTGCTCTTCCGAATCCAAGACATGCCCAGAGATATACCTAAATACTGTAACTTAAAGTAAACACCATTACCAACCAAAAACCAAAGTGAAAAAGTGCATCGCCGATGGTCGTTCATTCAGTGGTCTCTCTCATTATCGTTCGATCACAATCAATAACACAAGTATTACATGATAGGCATCAACATTATTACCCGCAATTATATTATTCTACATACATTCTTATCCTTTAACAGGATGGGAAAGCCACTATAGAGGCGCTAAAACAGTGTCGTATTTTGAAGCAACGAATACAACAAAATAATAAATTATGACAAATTTTACTCCAGAAAAAAATTGTAAGATTTAAAAATAGATCTCCATCCTCTAAAGGTTAAAGAGTAAATTCCTTCTGAGATTATATTAAGTCGGAATCGATGAAAGTCGGATCGACAGAAAAAAGAGAGGCCTCGATTCGACGATCGAGCATCGACGACGCGCTTCGTTTCGTGTAAACCAACGAGAGAACGCTACACCGAAAGCACCGCACGAGGCAACGACTAGCTAAAGAACAACTGGACGATGAGATCCGCGGCTTGTCGCGCATCCGGGATGTATGCGACGACGCACGGACACAAAAAAAAACTGACATACAGGTATAACAAGGGGTTGACGGTGGGGAAAAGTGAATACAGTGGGGACAGGGAATGAAAAGAAGAAGAGAAGAAGCGATGACGACTACGACAATGTTGGACAAGATGATGTTTGACGAGATGATGGGTAAGAAACAGCGGGGGGAGGCGATTGAGGAGATTGGAGGACGTCCGTCCGGATCGCGACACCGAGAAGCGTGTCGCGCCTTCCGAGGAGGAGGAAGCCGGTTTACCTTGAGGGCGACGATTTCCGCGTAGCCGAGCGTCCCGCCGCGGAGCGTCGTCACCGACCTCTTTAACCCCAATCCCTGTGCATTGACCCGTAGGCGAGAAAAAAGGAAAGGTTTATTTATTTGCTCTCGTACTGCGATGTCGCGTTGCCGTTGGCTGTTGGCGGTCGAGCGCGTAACAGATTTTTACATGAAATTTATTTTCACGACAGATGGAATCCGCGTGCGGGAAAGAAGCACAATGCGAGAGATCGACGGGATTATTTTTTTTTCTCGCGCTAGGAATTCTGGTTAAGACAATGGCTGTGTTCAACAGAAAAAATAACTTTACACTCTTACAGAAATCTAACGTATTAGAGAACGTAATACTTAATTTATTTATTTTAAATATTAAAAACACTGTACAACAGTGCTTTTAATTTTACAACAGTTATCCTTATAAAAATTTAGTTCTCTGGAAGGAAAGTAATTAATTATATATTTTTAGTATTAAAAGCATTGTACAACTGTTATAAGATGTAAAAGCGCTATACAACAGTTTTGTAATAATTTTATAATAGTTGTTGATAAAATTTAATACCAAAAGGTAATAATTAATTACTTATTTTGAGTATTAAAAATACTATACAATAGTGCTTTTAATACTCAAAGGAAGTATACAGTTTAATTACTATCTTCCAGTATAAAATTTTTGTAAATTTTACAAAAAATTGTAAAATTCTTTAATATAATTATAATTTGTATATTTAGATCTAGTGAGAAATTAAGAGCAAGACAATTATATTAAAGAATTTCAACAGTTGCAAATCTCTGCTGAACGCAGCCAATCACACCAGTTCCACTGTCGCTGCATTTTGACGGATGGCGCGCGATGGATCGTTCGTTTTCCGTTGTACGTCGTTCGAACGTGCAAAACGTCGTGAATGAGTTTTACGACAACAAATCGCACGCAACAGTTGACGCGATTTTTTTCCGGACCATTACTTTTATCCTACCGTTATTTATTGATGACAAATGTTTACTGTAAAGGAAATGATAAAAATCATTTCCTTCCTCCGTACAATAAATACATAAAATAAAATATCACTTTCGAAAAATTTCATTTACAAAACTTATAATTTATATGATCGCAAAAATGAAATTAATTATCGTTTCCTAATTACTGCTTTAATATCTAAAATTGCGTCTGTTTAACTTACTCCGGAATCGATTTTGTCTTAAATAAAAATCTAGAAAAATATTTATATATTGTGACTGTCAAACATTTCCGAAAAATAATTTTATTGAATAGCTCAGATAAAAAATCTTTATGAATAAAGATCAAGTATACAACTATTAGTATATCCTAATATTTATGTAAAATATTGTGTTCTTAAATTGATTATAACAAGAATTTTATTAACTTATAATTTAAATTGAAACAAAATTGACAAAAATTATCGTAAAATTATATGTTAGCTGGAAACTTTTGGCAGCCACTGTATAATCTTTATATCGTAAATTTCATTTAGCCGTTGATCGTCTTTGTGCTTCATCGCACGCGGACTCCGTGCGTGATATGCTCGTCGTCGTGCGGCAACGCATCGATCGATACTCGAACGCGCTTGTTGCACATTGGATCGAGAGGACGCAGAACCTCGGTGATTTCGCCCTGGACACGAGCGTATGCATATGCATGTGCACGGACAAATGCATCGTGCATGCTTCGTCGTCCTCGAATGAAATCGCTTGAGCATCGCTCGACTTCCAGGGTGAAACTGGTTAGGTCCTCGAACCTGGCAACGACAGGAGGAACAGTATACTTCCTCGTCGTATGACACTTCGTGAAAGAAATCGCGCGCGCAAGTGCGCTCGAGCGGAATGAGGAAGCTCCGATCTTAAAAAAAAGCGATGGGTTAAATAAAACACTAAATCCTTTATGTAGGATCGAGGATTGCTGCGTGAAATGTTATTTCAGATGCTTTGACGATTTTACAAATCTCATTTTCGCGCGAGAGATTTAATTATCATGTATATAAACGCGGTGATAAATTAGGCCACCCATAGAGCTTCGGATATACGATTTCCCGGAGGATTCATATAAAAGTCCTCGTTCTACTTCGGATCGCTCCAAAGCGGAGCTTTCCCTGCGCATGACACTAATTTCTTCGCTTCGATTCGTTCCCAGATATTTCTGAAATTCTTCGGGCTGAAATCACGAAATCCATGTAATTTATTCGATTAATCGTTGGTCCTTTGACGCTTCACGGCGACGCGATCGAGAAGGCGTTAATAACATTCCCGCTCGAGTGCACTTTTACTATGTGAAATGGGATTTGCAGCTTTACGCGCGATGAAAATATCGTTTTACTTCTTCTGCCCGCACACCCTCTTCCGTCGTCCCTCAGGATTTATCTCGTATTCTTCTCGCCTTTCTTTCTCTCTCTGCCCTGTGTGTAGTCGGCCACGCCGGTGCTACACACGTTCCACGTTTGGGCTTTACGAGATTGCACTCTGAAGGACGACGACGGAGGGCTGCAGGGCGAGAAATGAGAGAGCGCGGCACGCATTTTCACATTACGACTGCGCCGGCGGATATTGCTTTACTCTGCACCAGATAGCGTAGCTTAGATACCTTTACTGCGGACAAGACGTCGAATCCGGGGCTGCCCAGCTCGCCCTTCTGCCCTTTGTCGCCAGGTCGGCCCTGTGAACAAAAGAGATCGGCGCTGTGTACTACGTAGAGTAATAACGACGATACAATAGACAGAATAAACAGGCTTTTTTCGAAATGAGTGTTGTATCATAACTGTGTAGCGATCAAATATCTCTCGGCTCTTGCTGCGCATTATTTCTAATTTGTGAGGTAGTTATAAAACTTCGAGAAAAAAATTGAATTTTTTTTAAAGTTTCTTTTTTTTTTACATACAATTCTATACAATCTTTTAAGAGAATTTTACCATCTCTTTTTGATCTGTTAAATATCATCTCTTTCTGATGTTAAAACGATACGCCGAGATTTCATTTTCACATCAGCTTTGCGTGTTGAATCACTATGAAGACACTTCCGACTTTCAGCTTTAATTAAGAATTCTAGGGCATTCATTCCGTGTTAGAAATATCCGATAGCGTAGAGCTCAAAATATCTGTATGAAGATTCTGCAGATTCTACTATTAATTAAATAAGACTCTCTTTTAGATAATTTTCTAAAGTCTACGAAGATATCTTAGATGCAAGATTTTGCACTTTAATCTCGCCGTCAATTATTTTTCATAATGACACATATATAATTAGTCCTGAACTATTTTATCTTCACAGACATAATTACTTATATTAATGTCAATAAATATCAATAAATATAAATACTCGCTACAATTCATGCCACCAAATTAAAAAGCAACGTCAATTAAACTTCTCAATTTTTGTCTCTCTTCATAACAATAAAAAAAAAATAAAAAAAAATTATTAAACAAATTAGAAGATGAGAAAATATTACTCTAAAAAAAATACTAAATTTTAATAAATATTTGTTTGAATAGTTTTAAAGAAATATTTACTAAATGTAAAATATTTCTTTGATACAAAAACCATTAATTTAATTATCATTTTTTTTATTGAATAAATATTTGTTTATTGTTTAACTTAATACTATTCAAAGAAATATGTACCAAGATTTAATAATTTTTTTTTCAATGTAGACGAACTTAAAAATCAAACCGCATATTTTTTTTTATACTGTATAAAATACTGCGCTAGGATCAGATTCAATCTACAGTTGTTCTATAGTAACGATATCCGATCAAAAGTTCGACCAAAATCCTATAAAAAAATCAATCCTATTTCACTGCATGCAGTTTTTTCAGATCCACTTCTGCGTATTCACTGTATCGATGCACGAGAACTATATTATCGTGTGACGTGTATCCTTCACGACATATCTTGATGAAGAGAGCGCGGACCTGCATAAAATTTCGAACTTCGCAGACACACGAGGGCAATTCGGATTATGCGATCCAACGAGGGTTAAAATCGTAATTTAATATTTCGTCCGGGTCAGCTTGCAGTGTAGATAGCGCGGTTGTAAATTTTCAAGAAGATAAACCTGTGTGTTTGCACGCCGGATCTTGCCTCTCCATGAGTAGCGAATAGAGAGTAAACTGCGTGATCCCGAGGCAAATTGCGGAGTCACAGCTACCACCGCTTGTAACCCGCGCTACGACTATTTGCACGAAATCTGATATAAACGCTGGATTCGTTATTCGAATCTCGGAATACCCTTAGTACGGTTCGGCGCCGGGTGTTGGTCGCCAGTGACTGTGTACACACTCGTTTGCCACATTCGTTTAAAAAGAAAACGCCGGCCGGGCAAAGAGAGGAATGCGAGGAAGGAGTCGATCGTGCGGGTCCTTTCTTCCCGGCCATCGACAGAACAAACAACTAGCGATATTTGCAATGCACTTATTGCTCTCCCTTCCTTTTACCCTCGTTTCCTCCCTCTTTCTCTCTCTTTTTCAATCGCGCACGTACTCGTTTTCCTCTCGGACACATTTCCTCGCTATCTATTTGTTCTGTCGTTTGTACCTTACCGCCACCGAGATCCAGTCACGTCAGTGTTCTACCATACAATACGTCCTCATGTATATTCTCTCTCCAGTCTACCTGAGCGTACAGAGTATTCCAAAACCATCGTCCGTGAATTCCTCGTAACAGATTGTTCTTTGATGAAAATTTTGTTGGACCAATGGTTGACAAATACGTACGTAAGCGAGGCGTTAAATTTTCCCGAGGATAGACAATTAATTTGGAGGATTAATTTGTTTCAGTTTGATTGTGCAAGGTCGAAAGTAATCGACGCATATGTCATATATCTAAGATAAATTTATTTAAAAGTACATATAGAATATCATTTCAATATCTAATTTTGATGTAATTGATGCTTTTCTTACTTACAATTAGCTGATGTATTCGTATAATTTGTTCTAATCTTAATATTGTTAAGAACAATTAAATTATTAAAATCAGTTTTACGATAAAAAGCGCTAAACGCTTATTGCTCAATTCGCGTTATTCGTACGTGAAAAAAAACAATTTTGTTAAAATATCTAAAATTTTTAACAATATTAAATCTTATAAAATCGTATGTATGAAAAATTTTGTTGACTACAGATTTGAAAATAATTTTATTTTTTTTATCAAAATAATATTGAAAATAAAAATATTGAAAACTCAAACTGATTGCTAAAATTTCAAATTTTTTTACAGCAATGTTCAATTTTTAATTTCCAACATAATTGTTTTGATCATCCAACAAAATTATTTTCAGTTCTGTATATGTATATCGAGCAAAATTTTAGCTCTTTCAATTGTTCTTTTCATACAATAAAGTTCGTTGAATATCTTGAAAGGCTTTAATATAGATATTTTAATAAAATTTTTGAGTAAATATAAATTTTTATGCCTCCCCCCAATTGAAATTCTAGATATGTCTATGAAATCACAATCTTTTTCAATTTTTAAGCATGTAGTATATCTCGGTAGCTGCGTGTCTTAAATAATGACAATATTCAAATAATATTCACTCGAGATCAAGTAAGAGATTATATTTTCTTATCTGACCGTCCGCATGGCGAAAAAACACTTATTAGTGTCGTCAATCTTCTTAATTAATCACGTAGCGTCTGTCATTAAGGGAAATAGCAGTAATTCCGCGACATCCTGAGCGACATCAAACGTATACGCGAAACACCGCCGTGCACGTGTGTGTACACCAATAGAGGCTGTTCTCTAAGGCAAACTAGGTGGCCACAAAGGGCTACCGACGCGCATACAAGGGCCTGTCATGCGAAAAGACTTTGCGTGTCACGAGGACCTTGCATAACCGAGAGTCACGCATATACAAGAGGATGCATGTACGGGGATATAATACAAGGACCCCATCGTGTAACCAGCATGAGCCTCGTACAACCATCTCGTATGCCAAGACGAGTTCTCGAAGCAAACGTGCGAACTATGGAACTTCTATATCCTAATACATGAATTTACGTATTCCGTTAGATGACGGTTTTCATCTTATCTACCTCTCGTGAATACCTATACAGATCCGACCTCGTTGAAAGCGACAACTCCAAAAGCGCAATGACGTGCGCACGTCAGTTTGCATGTGCAACAGCCAGACAGATATATAATAAGACGACGAAATAAGGAATGCGGAATAATCAATCTGTGCTCCTGTCGCTCTGATATTCGCGTGTCTACTTTCTCGAAAGGACATATTACCATTACCTATGTATAGACTGTTATACATTTATGGATGATAAACGAAATGCGGCAAGAAATGACCTTCTACGTGTCGCGACTTTGTATGTCTCGCATCCATTTAAGCGCGAAAAGAAAGTGACAGCAGATCAATTGATGAATAGGTTCAACCGATGAGTCGGATTGGAGTTAAAAGATCGCATCTCGCGCGTACGGAGAAAATACAACGATCGAGCGTAGCCAAGTAACTGCTTCCCGACGAACAGCGGAGTTAATAGAGTAAGTGAGTGCAAGTGAGCGAGCAAATCTTCAATTTAAAATCCGATTCATCTTCCAATCCTATTCGACCACACTGCACACTGCAATCGCGACTAAGAATATGGAGTTGTCTTAATAAATCACGATAACTCTGACTACGGAGAAGTCATATGTTTAAAAAATACAATGTAAATTTTTATACTGAATTTTAATAAACTATTTTTGCATACGAAAGCTGAGTACTTTGTTGTTTATTAATCATATAACAATTTTACACAATAACGTCGCTTTTTTCGCTGTATAAATATATTCATAGGTAAGTGAATTATAATGATTTTCTTTTTTATTTTCAATACTATTTTTATCGTAAAAAGTTGACTGTAGTTAAAAAAAAAGACGCCTGGGAAGAACGGTTTTGATATAAAGTATATAAAAATTTAACTAGATGCAGATCTGAAAATAATGTTGTTGAACTATTAAAATAATTATGTAGACACTCAAGCTGGTTATTAGAATATAAAAATTTTATGTAGCATTGCTCATCACTCTTGAGTTTCCTACATAATTATTTTGATGGCTCAACAAAATTATTTTTAAATCTGTGTGTGTATTTTTAAATCTAATTATATTTTTAAATACTTCAGCAAAATCATTCTTCTCGCATCTGTAAACTTATAAATTAATATTGCAACTTTAATATAGTCAATATTTTTTTAACTAACACGCTATGTATTAAAAATTTTTAAGTATTAAAGAAATATTTTCTACGGAAAAAAACGATTTTACTCGAATATTAGGTGTAGTAAAAAGAAATCCATTATTTTTGCATGAAATTGAATGGAAAAATAATGGATTTCTTTTTATTACATCTAATAACTGAAAATTTAGATATAGATTTGAAAATAATTTTGTTGCTCATTAACACAAAACACACACACACACACACACACACACACACACACACACACACGCGAAATACAACAAAATAATCACGCATAGAAACTGATTGCTAAAATGTCAAAATATTTTGCAGCATCGTTCATCATGCTTGAATTTTCTACGTAATTATTTTAATGATTCAACAAAATTATTTTCATATCTGTATCTAGCTAAATTATTTTTAGAACTGTACATAGCTAAATTTTTAATTCCTTCAAAATTCTTCTTTCCATTTGATCAATTTTCATGCTATTAAAATAACAATAACATAATAATTTTCTCAATTATTCGTATTCATATAAGTGAAAATATCTGCATCAGATTTTCGTAATGTTTCATTTGATTTTAAAGTTTGATATTTTCATTCGCATTGCCCGCATTTGATCCGTGTTCATCAAAAACAAAGTCTGATAGCGAAATGTATATAGTATACCGAAAGTATCATCCATATAATTGATTATCCTGCATTTTTGCGGCTAATTCGATCAACATACGTCAGCTGTTGCAAACAAGGGAATCGAGGAAAAGTGTCAAAGCGAGTTCGGAGCGATTGGTACCTAAATGCGTTCCCGTTTCTTCAATTATTTTTAGATTGCGATTCGAATAGAATACCGATCGAATCGTGTCTCGAAATATATCACAAGACTAAATATCTTACTCCAATTCCTACTGAACTGCGAAGTAGTAGAAAAGTTTCATCCTTTTAGGAACAGCTGCGCCTGACGGAAACTCGATATCAAAATTCTCTCTCTCTTTCTCTCTCTCTCTCTCTCTCTCTCTCTCTCTCGTATCATTATCTTTATGTCATTTCAAACGTTTGATTTTGTTGCTTTCTTGATCGTCTTTTCAGACGAGCGACGTCTCACCTTTTCCGTAATAGTAGTGAATATATAATATACACATATATACATATATATACAACCTTAGTAAAAAATATTAGATACTTATATTTCTTCATTCATCTAAAATTTTTTTACCTGCATTGTTATCTTATTAATACCAGCATGACATATAAGTTTAAAAGATTCTTGAACAAATGATGATTTGCCAAAACAAAATGCCATAATTTTT
>Ga0157364_1003781_pt1 | contig 14829 bp, 6 predicted proteins | sample AttsexASBM2_FD_111476 | JGI IMG/M metagenome (GOLD analysis project Ga0157364, IMG submission 111476) | Fungus gardens microbial communities from leaf cutter ant in Ribeirão Preto, State of São Paulo, Brazil - Atta sexdens ASBM2 | ecosystem: Host-associated > Fungi > Mycelium > Unclassified ... | reverse complement strand
TTGTTCTGATAATTGTTCTGACAGAGTTCGTGGACATATAGGATTAAACTGAGACGGAAAGTCCTCTACCATTTTGCAATTTTTGCAATAGTTAACAAGATATTAATTGCTAAAAAAAATTGCTGAAAATTGGTCTTCAATAAGTTTTTACTTAAATACTATTAACTTTATTAAAAAACTGCAAGAGACGAAAATTGTTTATTTTCTTCTTATAGAGCTCTAAGAATTTGTTTAGAATTTTTTCAGAATTTTTTAACACCATATTTTCTCATGTTAAAAATGTGAAAATGCAATACTAAAAAGTCGATAAAAAAATTCTAAAAAAATTCGTAGATTTCTATGAGAAGAAAATAAATAATTTTCGTCTTGCAGTTTTTTTATAAAGTTGATAGTATTTGAGTAAAAGTTATTGAAGACTAATTTTCGGTAATTTTATCAATTAATATCTTGTTAATTATTGTGAAAATTGCAAAATGGACTTTCTATTTCAGTTCAGGCCGTTTTACATGTCCACAAACTCTGTCAGAACAATTATCAGATACCTTGTATATGTATATTATTAACTCTAATTGATATTCGTTCTGAAATTTTTTAAACTGGTATTTACGAATCTAGAGTTATTAATTTAAAGTTTACTTTAAATTAATAACTTTGCTTAAAGTTATTACAATTAAACAATTTTTTGTCTTTGTAAAGGTGAAAGTCCGAGGAATAAGATTGTGTTAATTGTGTATCTTAAAATATTGTAAGATATTGTGAAAAATTTTTTAACAAAAATTTTTCACAACATTTTGCGCGTAATTATCTAACGAATTTATTAAATCCACGAATTTATTAAATCCACGAATACAAATTAGAGTTAATATTTTTCGTAAATTTACGAACTATTAATGATATTTATTTTTTTTTTCATGTTCCAATTAGGCTATCACGATCAAATTTGGCGTAAGTACCAATTTTTTGTTTTTTTAAGTAATGAGCAATATTGCATTATGTTGCTATAGTTAGAGAGATTATTGTACATAAATTGCATAACGGAGCTATAATGTGTAAATTTTGTGTCATAATATCAGTCTCTCAATTCAGCGCTCAAAGTACCGCTTTTACGCAATAACAGCATACATGCTCGTATATTGATGATCTATTTGCATATTCTGGCGCAATTTAGGAATCACTGCCGTGGGCAAAATGCCCGGTATTAGACGGGAAACCAGTCGAGGAATGTGTCAAGAGTTCGGAGACAGCGTACTTTTGGTATAGGACTACTTTGGATGCGGCACCATCCATTGAGGATGGCCAAGGTCTCAAATGGTGGATCGTACTTTGTCTTTTGCTCAGCTGGATTGTCGTGTTTTTCATCGTCATGAAAGGAATACAGTCGTCCGGCAAAGTAAGTTGAGATAGATAAGGACACGTATTATCGAACTAATCTAAATGGATTCCGATCGAAATTGTTCAATTATTCCCTAGATTTCTATTGTGCTGTCTGAATTTCTATTGTATTATTTAAGAAAAATGGAATAATTTTCATCGGAATCCATTCCGAAGAGTTCCATAATATATGCCTAGAACCGATTCCCTCGATATCAATTAATATTAGAAATAACAATCGAAATATTAGATAATGCTTGTATATTCATTTAAAGAATCAAGAGAAAAAATTAAAAATAAAGGAAGTAATGAAAAATCAAATGTTTTATTAATATATAAAGAATATAATTATTGAAAATTCAAAAAATTTCAGAATCCTATCTTTTACACGAGAAATATAATATTAATCTAATAAATAAAAACGATCACAATAATGATTGCTCAATACTTTTAATATTGTCCATTTCTACCAATGTAGATTAACTTTAATTTCGATTTGATTTATTCTTTTTCTAAATATTAGCATTAGAAAAAGATAAAAAATAAGTTGCATTAAGTTAATCGATATTAGTAGAAATGAATTAACTGTGCTAAAGAGATTGATTTCGCACTTTTTTTTTACCATCGCGATAACAAATTATCCTTTCTTCCAGGTAGTATACTTTACGTCGATGTTTCCGTATCTCGTACTAACTATCTTCTTCGTCCGCGGGATAACGTTGGAAGGAGCAAGCGCCGGACTGGCGCACATGTATACGCCAAAGGTGACGATCGATTTCAGTCAGAGTCGACTTTATCGAAGAAAGTAAAATGTCGGGTATTAGATATTTACTTTATTTCTTTCATTGAAGGTCGAGAAATTGTTGGAGCCCACGGTCTGGCTTGACGCGGCTACCCAGGTCTTCTATAGTTTCGGGCTGGCGTTCGGCTCCCTGATAGCATTTGGCAGCTACAATACTCCTGACAACCACTGCGTGAGGGACGTGATCCTGGTGAGCGTGTGCAACGCGTTTACTGCCATTTACGCGAGCGTTGTCATTTTCGCCATTTTGGGGTTCAAGGCAATGTCAAACGTGGAGAAGTGCGTCGTCAGGTAATGCGACCGCAAGCGCGGCCATCGTTTCTAAATTCGCCATCGCGAAGAGGGTAGTGAGAAAAAAACGTCCACGGCTGCGGAGATGTGTCTTTAAACGACCATGATAGCTGTTGCCGCTTGTTCGAGAGATAGAAGATATGCGTGTCGACGCTTTTACTAGTTGCACTATTAATTATTATAATAACGCATGTTAGCAGAAGTCATAATTAAATTAAATTGTGAAAAAAAAGCTATATGAGTAATATATAACAATTTATGTTGATAATACTTTGAAATTAAACTGTAAAAATCAGTCACTTAATGTATACTTGAAAGTACATTACAATTTAATTTAATTACATCGCAAGTGTCAGACGTGTCGATGGTTGAGCGTTTAGAAAAGGGAGGGATCGAGTCATAATGGGATGGGACGGGATATACTGATCGTTAACGAAGAAGAACAGAGGGACACAGAAGATATGTTAAATCGCTTTTATTTTAGTGCGAAGGATATCCTGATACAAAATGGGTATTTGGCTAATTCGACCTCATTCAGACTCAAGGACTACGAACTCTTTATGAGCAACTCCTACAACTCTTCAATGAATCTTACAATGAAATCATGCAGTCTCAGCAAGGAATTGGACAACGTGAGTAATGATAGTTCCACAAATTCGTTCGGTGCATGATTATAAAATAATTCAGTGATAATCCTTTCGTATAGGCTGCTGAGGGCACCGGACTGGCTTTCATCATCTTTACACAGGCAATCGTGGAATTGCCGGGTGCTCCGTTTTGGTCTTGCATTTTCTTCATGATGCTTCTTGCCCTCGGCTTAGGTTCGCAAATTGGATTACTCGAGGGTATGCTCTGCGTAATTTTCGAAATAGATCTCTTCAAAAGAATAAAGAAGCAATATATGACAGGTGAGCGCGATCTATTGACATCGATAAAAACTGCACTGGTAAAATTATATTCGTTTTAACTCGAAAATAATTTTAACCTGAAATGTTTTTATATCTCAGTGACGAGAAAATATAAATTGTTATAAAATATTGCGTTTGTATGGATATTGCTTAACATATTTTCTTTCTATTTTAACTATTGTTCATGAATCTTGCTCTCTCAATAATTATCCGATTAATAAATCGGATAGTAATTAATAATGTATAATATATTGTTAATAATAGTGATTTTAATTGAGAGATTAAAAAATATCCAAGATAATCATTTGCGTAAAAAAGGTAAAGAAGGTGACTATTTCCAAGTTAATCGAGTTATTTATGATTTTTTAAAAAATTTATTGACTATTAATTTATTGATTATTAATTTATTGACTATTAATTTTTAATTAAATAATATCGATAAAAGTAATATATTTTTAACATAATCAAATGTCATTTTTATTTTCATATCATAATGCAAAGAACCATTTTTTTAGTTGTGACAATTTTTACTTACAATTGCAGGAGTTGTTTGTGTTGTATGCTTCTTCGTTGGGCTCATCTTCTGTACTGGCGCCGGTGAATATTGGTTGAAGATGTTTGATAGTTTCGCCGGTACCATTGGTCTCGTTATAGTCGCCCTAATGGAAATGATCTCTGTGATTTTCGTGTACGGTCACGAAAAGTAAGTTGAGCGTTCCACGACCAAGATTCTCTTCTCCAAATGAGATATATAGATTAATGGATTAATCGCGCGAATGCTATGCAGATTTACGAAGGACATCGAAGAGATGACCGGATATAAACCTGGGGCTTATTGGCAAATCACATGGCGGTTTCTCGCTCCCATAATAATGCTTTGCATCCTTGTGTTTAGCGTCATTTCCATGTTCATCAAGAAACCACAATATTCGGCGTGGAATGCGGCAACGGTAAGATTATACAGTTTGGGATACATAAAATGTGTTAATTTAGCATAAATTTTCCAACCTGTGTAAATATATAATTAAAATATATAATCTTTCATATGTAATCGTATCATTGTAATAATATTTCGGCTTTGTTCTTAGGGTGAAGCAGTGCCCACGAGTTATCCTGGCTGGGTGCTGGGTATCGCCGTCATTATCATTTTGGCAGGAATCGCTCCGATTCCAATCGTTTTCCTTTTACGACGATTCCAATTGGTGAAACTCGATGTGGATATACATCAAGGCAGTATTCGACGTATCGATACTACTGTTTCTACCAAGGAGATGATGGGCGACGTTGACGTGAGTATAATAGCTTGCCATTGCAATCGTAGCCATATATTTATACGTAGAAACCCCAAAATGAATTACTTTGAAAGATGTGTATTAAAAAAAAGTTTTGCGCAAAAAAATATTGTCCGTGAAAATAGCATTTGTGGCTTGTGATCGTTCGTGATGGAATGTGTGTAAAGTTCGCGAAAACAGTCCATTGGATGACTCGAAATGAACGAGCGCACGTTGCCTCTTCCCATTTGAGCTAATTGTTTTGGTCGAAAGTAGTATTGTTCCTTTCTTTAAAATAAACCCTTATGAATATAAATAGTGCAGCGAAAACTCTGTAACCATCAAAACAATTTCATAAAAAATGTCGAAATACATTTACATTACAATCTTTTAAAATTTTTTGGTTTGTCTTGAAAATCACATTGAGTTTAATCTTTGATTCTTTTCAACAGATTTGACTTATATTTTGCTTCAATGCATTGTTAAGGATTAAATATCAAGGGAACAATGATTCCTTAAGTTAAATAATATTTTATTATTTTTAATTTCCATGTATGTCAAAATTGATCTATTTCTATGGAAATTGCTGTGGAGGTTTGCTACGCTGCACTACTTAATAATTATTTTGAATAAGTAGTGTTGTACCCCTCCAAGATAGCCTGTCCAAACGGAATAGCTTAATTAGCGCACCACGGGCTAACGGATGTCATGCCATTTGATCAGCAGTGTGGCCTTGTGCGATTAAAACAGACTCGTAAATTATGATGTTGCTTATGTCGGATTCCTCCGAGTTGTTGCGCAAGTTGTTCCTCATGGTGAGCCAATTAAGCGCGTATACGTGACTCGCTTTAGGTAAATCACAATTGAACGTACGATCTGCAGTTGTAGGTAAGCATCCATTCTGTCTGTGGTAACGTCGATTACTCGATATCCCCGTAGCTACGTTACACGTGAGTTCGCAGTATCAACTTTTGAGAATGCATCCTCTGAATATTACTTTTAGTGCATTCATTGTCACATGTACACGATGTCAGCCTCTATCGTAAATATCGTGACTCTAGTTTCTGTCTCCTGACTTTCTGTCTCTCTTTTGTACCATGTATTGTATTCATTCGGTTTAAAATCGCGATTAATTAACTGCACGATTTAATAAAATGAAAGGATGCTATGCCGATACCTTTAAACAAATACGTTCTTTATGATAAAATATATCATCATTATCATCATAGAATGCATGATTAGATTTTCCAAATCTCTGTAAAAGTAAGATGAACGAACATTTAATTAAAGAATAAGAGAGACATAATATTAAAAATCTTTCTCGAAATTATTTTCTATAATATACAATATTTTAAATTAAAAAATACTGTCTATTTCTGAATTTACATTCTCTGTCATAAAATATTGCACTTTGTAAGAAAAATGACACAAGTCAAAATTTTTCGAATTTGTTATTTTTTAATTTATGTGCGAGAAAAACATATTTTATCAAGCATCTGCAACAAATGTCCTTAGCAAAAATGCGAAATTTAATGCAAAATTCTGTTAATTAAATCAATATTTGTAAATTGGCAACAAAAACGTAACAAAAACTTACGCTTATAAAATAAGTGCAAATCATAAAATGAGAACAAATCTTATGACAGAAATCGAATAAATAACATTTTTCAGCAGTAAACAGATGGCGAAAATTGAACGAGAATATATACGATACATTTACAAATTGATGCAGTACATTTGCAAATTGATAGCAATCATAATTGCTTGCATATCAAGCAAAACTTATTAATCTGACATTTTTAATATTTTTTTAATTGCCTTCAAATATCTTTTTAATTTGTTTGTTTTTTTTTTAATGACTTTAATGACTTTAATATCTTTAATATCTTTTTAAATGCCTTTAAATATCTTTAAACATCTTTACATATTTTTAAATGAAATTTTTATGAATTCTGATATACAATTAATTTTAAAAATGTCCATTACACTTTATATAAGTAAAAACCATTTTAAAGAAAATATTATACTAACATTGCTATTACTTTACTTAGGAGAATAGCTTCATGTTATATTCTCAATTCAATATGATCTGATTAGTGCAGGTTACAAAATTAATTTTGAAAATAGTGAAATAATGGTAATATTTTTGTTAATTATTGCCATAAAAAATTATAAAATATGAACTTCATTAATGCAATAAATCAGCATGTTTGCTTTTGGTAAGTATATGGGTTCTATTCTGAAGTTTGATCCACTTAGCATGTCAAATATGATGAATCATCATAATCACAATTCTCATCAGGATTCATGTTATGCTTCACCAGGAATGAAACTTCACCAGAAACGCTCATGTATATATAGGTTGAATCATAATGAATGTCTCAACGTTTTACCATAAGAGATGAATTACCGATGAATTGTAATACATAAGAGATAGTGAAATCCACATATACGAGAGAATGAAATATTCACCTATGATAAAATATTGAAATATTCATTAAATTCACTCTGTATATAGGACAGTATAATTAATGGGTTGAGAATTAGAAGTGATCTGCCAACACTAATTGTGTATTCACGTAGAGTAGATCGTTCTAGATCCTTGTTCAATTAGCCTTTTCATCATGTAGAAGTAAGAAAGCAAACAGTTTAGAAGTAGAAGCTATTTATGAATCCTGGATTGCGTTCTAAAAGTTTATAATTTGTGGGAATCGGAAGTTTACAAATAGTTTCTGTTTAGAAATGCTATTTGTTTCTTCGATTTTTATACACTGACGAATGGAACTTGAACAAAATCAATGGAAACAATGGAATTTATGCAAAATCTAGATCACTTATGATACTGAACCTTTCGATTTTTGGTGAGACTTATGCAACTTTAACGGTTGGAATTGAAATACTCCTCTTTTTACATGCGGTTTTCAAAATTAAAAAGACAATTCTTGTCTTTTTACTAGATAATTTACTAATTCTTTTCAATGTTGTATTTTTACTGCAAAAGTCAAGATCGTAGCCTATAATTCTCTTAGCTGATTTATTATATCACACTTTAATAAATATTAAAAATTTTATTTGTAAATTTTTTTATTTTTAGCTTGACGAGTATCACGATCGACTCGAGGACTTCCCGGAAGAAGATGAAGACATTAATAGCGATGATGATACGAATACTGCACCGACTATGAATAAAATAGCTAACAAAGCAATGAAGGGTAGAGCCTTCAAAATGGAAGTGATGAATTTTTAAAAACGCATAATCGGCGAGACTTCTTCCATTTGTCTGTGAGCTGTATAGATATCAGATATATAAAGACACAATTAGTTTAATTATGATCAGAATTTTAATGTAAATTTATTCTTCATATTATTATATAAAAAAGTATATACACAAACAAAGTTCTTACTTTATCTTATAGTCATTAATTAACAGAAATATAATTCTAGACAAGAATTAAATTTTCGTCGTTTAAATCTTTAACATTGATTTAAAGATTTACATAATTTAGTCTTTATATATTTATAATTGATATCTCAGGGCGCTGTGCGTCTTTAAAATTGAATATATTGATCAAAAATGAACAACAAATGAGCAACAAACATATGAAATTATTTGAAACTCTTTCTAATGTATTCTGATGACAAGCGAGTCACCTCGAACGTAAACCGAATACGAAGAATGTATTTGCGCTCGATACGATTTATAAATTTTTCAAAATTCATCGAAAGAAAATCCGCGTTCGTTTATTGTTCATTTTCTTGAAAGAGGTAGGGTGCGTCGATCATTCTTCTCGAATATATACGTAAAATACGTAAATCTTCGCATTAAATGGATATAGGATAAACCATGAATTCGTCGTAAATTGAGCTCAATTTGTCGGATTGCGACGCCACTAAAAGCAATATGTATAATTCGGAATACATTTTAGAGGTGTAGCGCAAAAGAACGACCAATTGCGTTGCGACGGTTCAGTGTTTAAACTTTACCGTCGTGTATCACACTTCCAGGTAAAATCGCGAATCACCAGGTGAATTACGATAGATATATATCGGACAAAAAAATAGCGAAGAGAATAGAATGTTCTGGCTTTTTAGTATCGCGCGATATGGAGATCGGACATGGGATCTTTGATTTCGTCCGTGTCAATTCAATTTTAATTAAGTGCGATTTCTTTTATAGATCACTAGTTTAATCTACGAAGAATGGGAAACGGAGAGATTAGACAATAAAATTCGACGTAGTGGAATTGTTAGATCAACATAGCCGATTTATTTACTGCTTTCTGTATGATGTAATGTGTACTTTCGATTCCTCCGAGGTTCTACCTTATGCATGTCATGACAGTCCAGAATTAATTGATCTTGTTTCCAAAAATTTAAAGAATAGATACTAAACAAGTTAATTTTTTCATTAATCTTTTTCAATTTCCTACGTTTACAAGATAAAAAGGAATGTTAATCTATATTTATACAATATTATATTACAAATATATATTTATGAGTGTATATATTACTAAACTTGGAAAAGATAAATTTTTTATACATATGTATAATGTATTATAGTATATTATTTATTAATATATTATAATATTTTAATATATTTTAATATATTATAATATTTTATAAAAATATGTATTATGTATATATTTTTTTACACATTTAATCTTAAAAATTAATTAAATTTCAGTATTTCATAGAAAAAAATGAAGAGGAAACACGATCGATTAGATCTGCATTATCTATAATGATATATACGTTCGGCAAATGATTTAATTTACGTAAATTATCTTTTTAATTGGTAAATGTTAAAGTTATATTATTACGCAAAGAAGCAATTGTAATTCTAAAATTGTCGTTAAAGATATTTTTTTATTTCTACACAAATACGCTGTCATTGTAATCAGATATGATAGCGATGCGTTAAATTTCTTTACTGCTAATTTCGATAAGATTACCGGGATGTATACTGATAGATTATACTTGGCATTGTGTGTGTTGCATGAGATATATCTCGAGCTCATTGAGAATGCATGCGGAACTACCGCTATTACAAGATCGACAGATTTTTCCTCCGGGAAGTAGCCCCTCGCGCGCTGCGCGCTCAGCATCGTTTGGCTGGTCCAGCTATTTTGGGTACAGAAATATTATATGTCGATTCCACGCTGTGACGGATGATCAACGTGGCCGTATATGCCAAGTTCCATCCCTTAAGTTCTTGCCCGTGAGATATAATAATATATTGATGTAAAAACGTCAGTCGAATACCGTAATGTCAATAATAAGAAAAATTATGATCTGAAAGTCAGTATGGCATTCGCCATACGAATTGCTGCACGAAGGTATTCTTTAGCTTAATGCATAATTTGAAAAGCAACCGCAGGCAATAGAAACAAGAAATAACAAACTTATTAGACCTATTAAAAATCGAATATACCGACTACATCGGGAATACGAGGTTTCTGATTGATTGAAATGTTTTATTTTTATTAACTGTGCTTTTCAATTGTGTCTTAGGCTTTTCATTCACGTAGAGATGCGATCTCTAAGTACGGGATGACCATAGATCCACCATTTATCATTCTATATCTCATTTATATTGTATTTAAACTGCGATCGATTAATCGCACGCATCAACAGGAATGTACGCAGAATTGGAATTAATTCAACGAAGGTCGAATTAGTGATCGGTATATCTGTGCAAATAGGCGCGTCAAGCTCGCGCTGAGATTGCAACGGAGTTTGATATACTACTTGAATGTAAAATAAAAGCAATCGGGAGATCATTATATTAATGACATTACGAATTCAATGAAACGAATGCGTAACGCGTGTGTGCCATTGTAAATAATAATTCGTGGCGTTACGTCACAAATAGTATCTAAATTGATACTTTGTGAGATACCTATTTTTTGAATCGCTTAGAATAGTAACGACATACATCTGTATATGTTTACTTTTTCTTCTCTATTTTCTATGAAAAATCATATCGTTCTTTTACTTCGAAAATGATACAATTAAAAAAATTAAGCTTTTCAGAAAAAGGGAAAAACTATTTTTCAATTTATACAACAGAAAATTATTGACAAATCAAATAATATCGATAAAAAGAATAGAAACATAATTAAATGTCATTTTTATTATTTTCATTTTACGAAAATCGTTTTTTTAAAAAATTACCTTTTTTAAATTGATATATTACAAAATTATAACAAATCCGCAATAATTCATAAAAAATGACATACATAATTCGAAAAATCATCAAAAGTTTATATTTAGTTTTATCAGCTAAAATGACTAAATTCAAAATAATAAACTTTTTCTTCAAACTTCGATCACCAAAAACTGTTTTAACTCTATATAATTTTTATGGAAAATCCTCCTTTTTATTTACAAAAATGACGCAACTCAAGATGTGTTACTTTTATAGAAAGTATTATGATTTCTTTAAAAGCTTAAGAAAAACGACACAAAAAATTATTAACAGATGGGCTGTTAAGTTAGTTAAGTTTACTTTTGATTGACAGAGTAATTTTTACTCTACTTAACTCATTCATGGTAATAACTTGAAAATTTTTTGAGTTGTGTCACTTTTGAAGTAAGGAAACAATATTGTTCTTCTCTTCACGAGAGACGCAAATTTAGAAATTATGTAACAATAAGTAAGACCGTTGCGCAAATTAAAATTCTTTTTTTATAAATATGAGTTGTACGATAAGCGATAGTTAGTCATTGTTTCGGAACAAGACAAGAACGTTGATAAAATGTAAAACACGTGACAAACAGCAAAAGCCGGTTTTCTTTAAACATCGTTATTTTACTTTAAATTTTAAGATCATACCGTCCGAGGTCGTCCTGTATCCCAGATATAAAAAGATTGTATTGTTTTTGTATTATTAATTTAATTTTAATCATAGCTTTTACAGCGCGCCTTACGTAATAATAATATATTTAATACTAATGTATTTATTATTTCGAAGATTGAATCAAATTTATTTTTTTTTAATGTAATTCATTATTTCTATATTATAATTATTTTTTTTTATAATATATAATTATAATTATATAGACAGATAGATAATTGATATCAGTAAAATGACGATGACACGTGATTAATTACTATTTAGATTTATCTAAATTGTAATTAATTATCGGAAGTGCGATTAACTTTATGAATCATTGCAATCATAATATTACAAAAAAATTAACAAATGCAGGAGATATCATTTTTTCTCATTATATGAAAAAACACAGCCCATTTTTATTTTGTTAAATTTTGATTAAAATATTTTCGTTTTATTTAAAAGTGGTAATACAGTATGATACATATAAATTTTTTCAGTTGCTTCAAAAAACTTTTTTTGTATTGAGGAATTATTTTTACTCATGTCGATATATTGCTTTGAATAAAAAAATTTACAAAGTGTAAAGACATCAATAGAATATATACAAAGCATTTTTCGGATTCCATTACTTGAATTTTAACTTTTAGCTCTCGTTTATGTACAGAATGAATAACTAACAAAAGAAGTTACCCAGTTGTAATCCAGTTGTCCAACTATTGAAAAGTAACGGTCAGAAGTTGTAGTATCCTATCTTCTATTAATTAAAGAGAGTGCCATTTGCTCGGAATCCATTAGAAGATTGGAGCTAAAGAGTTCGCTATAATCGATTTCGAAAATGGATTTAAATAAAATTTTTTTGTAATTTGTTTACTTTTTGGATTTTTCTATGTATGAGGCATTTCATGTTAACAACTTCACAAAAAATCTCAAGTTTTTTTCGCGAAACACATGTCTTATATTTTTATCTATATAGATAAGTCAGCAAATTAAAAGAAAAAAAAATAAAAATGATGGTTTCAAAGGTCTTTGGCAAAAGTCTTTGACATACAATGTTTCATATGTAATATACGTATGGAAAGAAAAACTTGGGTTTCGATTCAATGAGAAATTCTAATTTATTTCTAATTTTTCTACCTTATAATATAACAAAACTTGAAATAAAATATTTTTAACTTTTCGAATTTCAATTCACTGAAAATGTATAATAATACATTAAAGAAAATATATAATAAGTAAGAAAATATATATACTTTTGTACGTACGCACATTCGTACAACTTTATAAATATATCATACCCAAACGCAAATTTGAACTTTGAGAGGGATAAATAAAAAAATGTTCCACACGCTGGAATTGAGATTCCATAAAATCAAGTTTTCCTATTCTACTTACGTATATTACTCACATGTACATAGCAAAATTCAAAAAGTAAAAAAAAAATTACGAAAAAACTCATTTAAACTCATTTCCGGAGCCGTTTATAGTGGATTTTAAATCCATTCCTCTAATGAATATCAAATTTTCCGAGCGAATGGTACTCATTCTAGTTAATAGGAGATAGGACATTATAACTTCTATCCGTTACTTCTTCAAATGGACATCTGGATGACTTCTTTTGTAAGTATAATTAAAATTAATGTCAATACTTTCTTATATTTTTATGTTCTTAAATGTTTCAGAAAACTATAAAAATAATTAGATTCGGCATTAAATCCAAAAGAGAACCATTTCGAAAAAGTTGTAATAAAAAAGTAAGAAATCTGTACATTTGAATGCAAAAAGTACAGGGAAAATATCTTTTAAAAAAAATCTTATTTTTTAAGTAAATATTAATTAACAATTTATTAACAAAGAACTATATATTTCTCACAACTATTTTGTCTAAAAAGATATATAATTAAATAATATAAAAACAAAAATATATTGAACACACAACAATCAATAGAAAATAAAAGCCTTTAACGGTCATTATGAAAATTATGTCATAGAATTGATTTTTGAACTTTTAAAATGTAATCCGAACAGAATTACAATAAAAATATAATAATTTTATGTTGATAGGCATCTTGGAAAAATTTTAATAATGCTAAACTTATTAGAATTTGTAAACAATTTTATTACAAAAAAAAATCTCGGGAAATCTCGGGAATCTCCGGGCAAGTGTCCTTACAGTTAAATTATCGAGGCATATAATTAAAATATATTATTTTAAAGATAGATAAAATATATTATCTTAAAATATATTATCTTGAAGAGAGAAAATTATATTATTTGGATATAAAAATAATACCTTGGTATAATTGAGAAATTTACTTTCGAAGATTGCGAAGCTCTTTCGTTTATATTAGGAATGTACTTATTGTAAAACTGTTAATATTTATTTTCGATACGGAAAAAATAATTTTGCTAAAATATATCCATAAAAATATGGATGGGCCAATAAAATTTTTGTGGCAGATACAGAGTCTCTATCTTAAAGATCAAGATCTTTAAGAATTTTATTGAGCTTTTCATATATATAGCCGTCATATAACCGGGTTATAATGAGTGAATATATTGATAAGAAAGTCGAAAAATTCCAGCTGTGCATTACAATATTTTTAATCCTGGAATCATAAAACGTAAATTTGATGCACATAGTTCATGATTCTAGGTTAAAAATACTAACACAGTTACATATTTACAGTACATACTTTTACAATCGGCAGCTGCAGAGGAATTCTTCGATTTTCTTATCAATATATTTGCTCATCATGAGTCACTGTGACAAGCAATAGATTACGCAACTCTCTGTGCGACTAAATGCGTGAACATGTTCAAAAAAGAAAAGACAAGTGTGATAGCACTAGTATTGCTGTACCAGCAGCTGCAGAAAGAATTTTGACAAAATTTTAAGTGTTTCGTTGAAAAATTAAAATTAAAATGATTGTGATTGATATGTATATAATTTTTTAGACGGTTTGCTACAATATGAATATCAATTCGTTTTGTTTCAAACAATATTGAAGTTCATTGCTAGAATATCAAAATTTTTGATAGAATTTCTACGCATACTTTATATGAAGGACATTCTGAGAATATCTTTAGGATGTCCTTTGAACATTTTTTGGAGGCTTATGTTGTATGAATTATCATCTTATTTTATTGAAGAGACAATAAACTAAAATGTAAAATTCCTTTGTCATTTAGCAAAAATATTTTTTTCCGTATAAATAATTTTTTTTATAAAAATCCCCTATATGAATACTTTTTGCATTCATTGTGTGTGTGTGTGTGTGTGTGTGTGTGTGTGTGTGTGTGTGTGTGTGTGTGTGTGTGTGTGTGTGTGCGTGTGTGTGTGTGTGTGT
>Ga0157364_1003780_pt1 | contig 14831 bp, 10 predicted proteins | sample AttsexASBM2_FD_111476 | JGI IMG/M metagenome (GOLD analysis project Ga0157364, IMG submission 111476) | Fungus gardens microbial communities from leaf cutter ant in Ribeirão Preto, State of São Paulo, Brazil - Atta sexdens ASBM2 | ecosystem: Host-associated > Fungi > Mycelium > Unclassified ... | reverse complement strand
CAAGGAGATTTCAGTCTTAAAGATGAGTCGCGTGCTGGACGCCCTGAAAAGATTGAAACGGACGAATTGTAAGCACTGCTGGATATAAACTCTACGCAAACTGAAAAGGAGCTTGCAGAACAGGTTGGCGTTACGCAGCAAGCCATTTCCGTACGATTACATACGAATAAAGATTGAATTTTACAAAAAAAAGCTCAGAATTTTTTTGTACACCTAATAAAAATATATATAAAATTAAATTTAAATTAATAAACTAATAAACTAATAATAAAAAAATTAATTAAAAAAAAAATAAAAATAAATAAATTGAAAGAAGTATAAATTATATTTTTAAAAAACTGTTTTTTCAAAATGTGCAATTAACAGCATAAATAAAACATTTTATTGTGAAATTTAAAATGGCGTTGGTCGCAATGTCGTAAATCCTCCCTGAGTTGGCATCTCTGCTCTTAGGAAAAGAGTAGCAAAATAATCACATGAATAGATTGCGTCCAATTAGCTAAGCCATATGACGAATTTTTTCTAATCTTTTTTATGAAGTTTTGGTGATCGCTTTGTTTTTTATTTTTACATTATATATAGACTTGTATATACACTTTATATTTTCTTACACTGCCAAATTTGTATTAAGCAATATAATACTGCAACAAACTTTAAGCAATGTATAATTTTACACAATTTTTATTTTTTTTAATTTCATAGAGATTTAACCTCTATAAACAAACTCAGCTACTCGCCAACAACGAGTTCAGCATTGGCTAAATGTAAGGCCGATATTCATAGTCCGATCTTATATTCAAAACCGTCTTAAGATATTACTTAATCGTCTCGAAATAAGACTCAATGAATACCGGTCTAAAGCTCTCAATATACTCATGACGTAAGAAGACAAAAAAGTGTTCCATTGCCGTGAACCATTCCCGAGGATGCGTCATAGAAGAATGAATTGTGAGCAAAATTTGATTGGCTATTCCAATATACCAACACTATTATATGCAAAAAGGTACATAGAAGGCAAAATTTGATTTGGTAGTATACCTTGTATTCTAGACATGTACATATTTGAAACTTAATAATACGATTTTTTTATTAATAATAAATTATCAAAATATTTATGTTAATTATCGTAAATTTTTATTTTTCGATAACGTCATTCTTCAATTATCCTCGGGCTTCCCTGGGCTCCATTGATAATCTTTAATAGTATCTCGTCAGTGCTAAGCCGAAATGCCGACAGTCTTCCTATTAGCTATTTTGACCGCCATTTCGATTTAGGGAGCATATATTGGCCGTAACCATATGTGTAACCTACTATGTGTTATTCTAGTGAGACGATTTAATTGATTGACACAAATTGTGTTACGCAAGTTACGCTGCATGTGAAAGCAGCCAGGCGGTCGAGTTGTCGCTTCGAATGCTTCGAAGCATTTGATTAATCAATCAAAAGAAAGAATTTCACTAATTGACCAATAATAAAATAATAAAACGAAACAAATTCGAAGCATTCGTAGCAGCAATTCGACCGCACTCTAAAAATGTATTTACATGCAAGCGTCAAGCAGCAAAAGTAACAATCAACGAGGCAATTATTTACAAAAATGACGTAAAAATATTTTTTATATCCATTGCCCATATCGCCCAACTGATTGGTTGCTGCTTCTACTGCTTGATGCTTGCATGTGAATGCATCTTAAAGCGTGCTGTGCAAAGTATATAAATAGTAGTATATAATACGGTCTTCAGAAGTCACAAGGGCCGCATTAGCGTCTTAAGATATTACTTAAGACAGTCTTGAAATAAGAATCGACTGTGAATACCGGCCTATTCGCATCCAGCCACAGAATATGTAATATATATAGATCTGTTCGCGTGATACGAAATCCCAAAATATTTTTGCACTTGAAATGAGATAGATATATATATTTAACCTTGAAAAGAGAAAGTTCAAGCGAACAGATCTTATGCCTATAGCGCATAGTTCACATCGCATTGAATGACAACTTTCCTAATCTAATTAATTAACAATTAATTATTAATATCTTACTTCACGAGATAGAGCGTCGCTTTATTTCTGTCAGGTTTGTTCACTTCATGCAATTAATATCTCGCTTCGTGCAAACAAAGATGAAGGTCTTCTTAAGATTCCCCTGCTTAATTTTCCGACTCAACATAGATAGAGGTTACAGTACTACATTGAGGTTCCCTATTGACAATACATCTCATTATTGGTTCATCGATTTAGTTCCTAGATTCAGTCGATATCCAATCAAAGAACGTGCATACAACGAGAATTCATTTCTAATCAATCAAAAACTTATGACGATGAAAATATTTTATTTCATAACAATACAATTAATGATAATTATATGCTATAAATCAAGCTTGGTCAATAAAAAGTCTATAGCCAAAAATTAATAAGAATATACATTGTAGTTATAAATATTATTGGTCAGTACCGATCCACCTCAGAAACGCACACTCCCTCCATTTTCGCCAACTTTCGATTGGCAATCGGAAATAAAAATAAAATGTAAAAACATTTATAATAGATTTATAACTCATATTAATTTATATAAAATAACCTAATATAAAATTTATATTAAATCCATTTTAAATCCATCTCTGAACTCTAACAATGTATGTTAAACTATTAAGAGTGTGATATTTTAGTTTTGAAGATTTTTTTTCTCAAAAACTGATTTATTTGAACAAGATAATGAACGAATAATCAAAATATTTTCCTAACTTTTTTCCTTTTTCAAAAGATGGAGTTCGACGATAAAAAGATACTTCTTTGGAATTAATCCAATTTTCAACAAATTTTCGCACATTTTCAAAATTATGAAGATGTGTATCTTTTAAAATATCAACTGGAATAAGTGAAAATCAGATGGAATCATGTCTGGAGAATACGTGGTAAGACTTCCCATTCCAGTTCTAACAATGTTTGCTTTACTGATAATGCAACATTGAGATGAGATTAAACATTGTCGTGAAGAAGGATCATTTTGTGTCGTTTACTCGCAATTGGAGATCGTATTTGGTCTAATGCTTGCTTCAATTTATAATTGTTGTTGACAATCAACAACAAATGAGTGACAGTTTCTTTTGGATTTAACATTTCATAATATATAACATCTTCTTGATCTCATCAAATAAACAGCAATATCTTTAAACCGTGAATATTGCGTCTTAAAATGAATGTTGCTGATTGATCTTGTATTAACTCATAACTTTTTCCGTTTGGGACGTATCAAAATAGATTCATTTTTCATCCCTAATAACAATTCGATACAAAAAATTCTTCTTTTTTTGTTTGGCGATCAACAAAATGCAAATATTCAATCGGTTCGCAATGGCATTTTTCGATAACTGATGTGGAATCTTGTTAAATGAACAAATAAGTAAAATGTTTTTAGTTTATATAATCATAGGCTATTAATCTCTACATGGGCAATGTCTAGTTTTTATTTTAGGTTAGTAATTTTGTTACTACGCCATCTCCTGTTACTTCTTCGCTAGCTATGTGCGTCTTCAGTGTGTACTGGCACTTTTACTCTTCTCTTATAAAAATAAAGTTATGTGCATACTTGCGTAAGTGCACTGTTATAATTATTTTATCCACGCCCAATAAATCTTTCATCATGTAAACATTTAGTAACTATTCTACGGTCAGAACGGTTGCAATATTTTTTTTTAATTTCGAGTTTCGATACACACAAATATTACGAGAATACGAATCTCTGCATCTGAGCTGTATTGATAATTAGAATTAGAAGAATCGTGTATCAAATGTATTGGAGACATATTATACGTGAATACAATGTCTCATTATATAATTTGATTTTATAAAATTATTTATTATCATTAAATCATAGAATTTTTTACTATTACAAAAATTTAATGATTAATTACATATAATAATAAATATAATACATATAATAATAAATATAATAATAAAATTAATAACATTGAAATCGAATTAATACATTAATTCAACATATTTAACATGGAACATTTAACACGAAATATATAAGAATATATCAGAAGACTGGTAATGACTCAGCGCTAAGGGAATGCGTAGAATTCTTAGCGCGAGACACTGCCGGGTATCTTTATGCCAAGTAATGAGTTTTTTTAGATCATGATTATATCTCAATGACAGCTATGCCGATCAAATTCTATGCATGGTCAATCGATAGTGTGTACTTGAATTGTGTAATGAAAATGCATTCATTTTTTTCTATTTGTCCGAATGAAGGTATTGCAATAAGTTCCAAATTTTATTGAAATTTTAATTTAAGGAACGTTAACGTCTGGCCCAGAGATTACGTCTCGAACTTTAGTCAACAGATGGCAATCTCAATCTTTTTACTTTATTCTTTAATAACAAACTCTTTCTTAACAAACAATGATTGTTGTATATATTTGTGACGCTGGTATCACCTTGTATGGAAGGCTTGCTCGTCAAGGCGGCGTGTAATAACGACGACTCTCTTGGTTGTAACAATTTAAATTTTATTGTTCAGTCAAATTAAGATTTGTTTGAAGCGAGAGATAAGCGATACTTATAATTCGATAATTGATGCGTTCAGTAAGATGCGTGCACAGATAATTCGCTTTTACGAGTGGTTTTTCACAGCTGTTCGAAAGAAAGTATATTGCGAGTAGTAACGAGATCAGCAGATCTCGGAAATTCAGGCAATTCTCGCACTGATTGCCCTCGCGTATACGATAACGTTACGTGATAAAAACGTTAATGCGCGAAGGAGCTTCGATGTAGTTCGTTCACTTCATAATTCCAGAAGAAGCGAAGGAATAGATAATCCGTATTGATCGAGATCGGGAAATGAATGTATGCTGTACTGTATGCAGAATATTTGCGCGATTGTCACCTTTTCGAGTGTCGCGCAAGAGGGGTCGCGTGCTATTTGAGATAAACAGTGTGATTAAAACAGGAGCGAGATACATGCATGTTTTGAACGAAATGATGGTCGCATGTTTGAACAAAGAATGGCTCGATATCTATGAGCCGTTCATTTGCCATCCCTGAGAATATATTGAAATTAACGATGATTCTGCCCATCTTGAATGTATGCATTTGAAAGAATTCGCAAGATACAATGATATAATAACGAAAATGAGTTAATACAGAATACAAAATCGAAAGGCAATACAATCGACGCTTATGGTTCGCGATACCGATAACATCAAGTACGTTCAATGGAAACTTCTCTCGCTGTGACGGAATCTTTAGATTCTTCGGTGATCGTGACGGATAGAAAACAAAGTTTTACAATTGGTCGCCTGTATTCGGAACGACCTGTTTTTACAGTTACGACGCGAATTAATTCGTCATCATCTGGATAACATGTCGTGATCCAACCAAGTTCCTAATGGTTCGGTGGAGTCAAAAGATTACGCACGAAAACGATTTGGTCGACTTTAGCCAGTCGCTGGACAACGTGCCATTTTTTGGGCGTTGTTGAAGGATTTGCAAATAATCACCGGACCACGATCTCCAAAAACTTCGGTTATTTGAACCATTTGCCAACGCGAAAGTCTATGTTCATTTAAGTCAAGCATGCTTGGTTCGATGAGAGCGATAAGAGAGGTTCCGACCAAAAAATGACCGGGGATCAGAGCATGACAATCGTCGAGATTATATTGGAAACGAGAGCGATCGGGCGTGAATTAAGATCTCGGTCCGACAGAGGAGCGTGGACATCTCTTCAAAAGTTAGCGTGTGGAGGCCGATGCATCGTTTTAAATGATGTTTAACACTTTTAACGCCGGCCTCCTACAGACAGTCGAAGTACGGCGACGCGGAGGGTAGGAATTGCTACTCAGTTCCCTCTGTAGCAAGTCGGAAGTTAGGATCGCGAATTGCTTTCACATGTGCATTGGAATTCGCGATCGGCGCCATGAAATGTAGTTCCATTATTGGATGTCGGTAATCCTCGGCGAGAAAGCATTGATACGCTGCGATAAAGGTAGGAGAGGTATAATCGCTGACGAGCTCTAAGTGTAGAACTTTGGTCGTGAGGTATATGATAAATAAAGCGATGTAAGCGATTTATGCTCTCGACCGGGAGTCGTCCAGACAGCGATCGGATGTAATCAACACTGATGTGGACAAAGGCGCGAGCGGTGCGGTTGAGTCTCGCAGCCGGGAGGTCACCCATTCGACGGGCACATCGGCGTGTACACGCATGCATTTATAAAGAACGAATCGAATCGTAGCGCGAGCCCGGAGAATCCAGAATTCGCAATGACGCGAGCGTTAATTGAGAACCGGCATGCAATGTTCGAAGATGATGGTGCTGGATAATGAGCACTAATAGCGGGTGCGCGTGTAAGACGATGGGATTCTTCATCGCTCGTGGGAAGCAAGCTCGACGGAATCTTCCTCTAATAAGTCCATCCTCGTATAATCCATCCATATAAGGATTAAAAACAAAGAGCGAGCTGTTCTGTTCTTTGATACCAGGTGCTTATTAGAGCCGCGATTTCATTAGGAAACATGGTTACTGCATCGTTTTGAGTTAGTAGCGTTCTGAATTCCTTCGGGGAACAAATAAGTCGCGATATACACTTGCGGATTTTTAGAGCATCGAAATCAATTTAGAAAACGATACAGATAAGCGACAATTCATAGCAATTTTGCCCACGAAGAATAACGCGACGCGAGATCCTATTTGGGTGTAGCGTGCAAAGCACATATCGGAGGTATTTCTGAGCATTATTCAAGAGAAACATCGGAAGATATCGAAGAACACGAGTTCGACCAGGATGGGAAGATGATGCAACCATGGAGGACCTGACCACCATACTGCATGTGTGATTGCACAGCCGAAACGCGATTGGCGACAAATGTTTTCCATCGGGAAAGTGACTGACTCCCAAGCGAGTGTAATGGTGGAGTCCATCCAGCAGTGACACTTAAGATTTGAAAGTTGGAGCGCTGAGCGCGCGAAATGCATCAAGCGAGCGAGAAGCAACGTAGCGAATAACTCCAATCGCGGGATGCTGATAGTTTTAAGAGAGATCACTTTTGATTTCATGGCGAGAAGAGAGATGGTGATTGAGCCGTCTATATTAACGATACGAAGATACATTGTAGCGAAAGCTGTAGTCGATGCATCAGAAAATCCATGAAGAGCACAGTGTAGAGTATCAGATCCATAAGACATCCCGCGCGGAATGGTAATAGCATTGAGACATGGAAGTCGTTGATGATAATCGGACCAGCTATCAAGAAGGCTAGGAATTTCGTCATTTTACTGGCATTGGAGGGACCACAGTCGCTGCATAAAAATTTTGGTGATAAAACTGACGGGAGTAGCTCATTCTAAAGGATCGAAAAACTTAGCAATGATTGACAGAATAGCTCGTTTGGTTCGTTTAGATAATGACGGTCACACGAAATTGAAAAATATCTAGCTTGGGATTCCAGAGTATTCCTAAGACTTTCAGGTGCTCATCGTCTTGAAGTACATTATGAGTGGCTAAACCATGATCCGGGATCGAGCGGACAATAGAGCGATGGCGTTGCTTGCATTTTCAAAGGCAAAAACCTCCTTTCTTTAGTAACTCGATTAATTGATCACGTGTTTGAGCAAGAATCTGATCATCTGCGCCAAAAGCGCAATCGTCAACGTATGACTGATGACGTAAACGGGAACCGCGAGCAGAAATTCAATACCTTCATCGTCTACGAGTTGTTCTAAGACTCAAGGACTAAATAGAAAGCGACGACTGTGCCGGTAACAGTAATCCGTGATTGGTCCACTAGGGATAGATTGCACAATGCGCTGGTAGTCGGTGTCTCGGGAGAAATCTCAACCACGATTTGCCGATTTTGGCGATATCGGTGGTGAACGATATTAGCGCTACTACATTAGGACAGTAACTAAATTCTTTTGAAGTTTAGGATCAATCATATACATATGATCGTTCAACGACGTTCCATTTGATGTGCGACATGAAGCGTTGAAGACCATTCATAAGCGGGTGGTTGCATTGCTATCATGTAGGACGCGATGCGAAATATAATAAGTTTGCGTTGGTTTGACAATTTCTGTCAGTGGACTTTTGGTCATGACCGAGTGTTTTGTACTCTGTGAGAAATTCGGTACTCGGTCATTAGATCTCGAATTAAGCATTGTTTCAAGCGGCAAAAGCTCGAAACAGCAATAGAGCGCGATTCGCCTATCGAGATAGGTGGTCCGTTTTTAAAGAGTAGTCGGACGATATAGCGTTCTTCCGATGTACGGGAATGTTCGGCTTAAAAGTGCTCTTCGCACTAATGCTTTTCAAAGCTCCGAGGAGTTTTCTGAGGCACTTCCTCAATTTCCCAAAAGCGAAGATCACGATCGAGAGTTTCAAGGACAACTTCGTGATGCGCAAGTGCGGAAATCCACTCAGTAATTGGAAACAAGACTATTGTTCCGGAAAGAATCCAGAGAATCGTATTTTGCGCGGTAGGCTGTGTTCGAAACCTTTTCGAACACTGTCAAGAACGAGCATGCCGAATATATAATCGACATCGATTATAATGTCGAGCGGATCCGAACTCATGGGATCACGCTCGGCAAGTTCGAGTCTGGCGACGTGTTACCAATAGTATATATCGATTCGGTAAATATTTCGTTAATGATCGAAGTATAAACGCGGTCGTAGTAGGCAGGTCCGTTGGGAGACGCCGGAATAATCGTATTTTGGGCAGCGTGATGGACGCACGACGGACTACATTTCGCTAATGCCGGTAATGGAAATGGAGCGATTAATTCTCGAAAGGCATAGGCGTTGAGCAAGGAGATAAACGTAGAGACGGATTCTTGATCAAGAAGCATGCGAACAGTGATAAAGCGTTTATGAGGCGAATAAACTCGCACGTACGTAGTCGCGAACAAGATTTTGGAGCTCGGTTTTGGCGCAACGGTTTTTGATAACAAGTGTGCGATGGCGGTTACATTCTCTATTCGTGGATGCGAACATCGACGATTGCTTAATGTCAACAGGCTTAATCGAATTATCAAAATGTAGCAATGTGTGATGCCGTTTACTACACTGTCGACACGCGCGAGAATTTGTACAATCTTTAACAACATGCTTCGTACTAAAACAGTTCACACAGCGTTTCAGGTTTTTAATGAATTCAAAATTGAAGTTTGCTTGAGAAATGTAGAACATTGATACAATAGATGGTTCATTTTGTATAATGGGCAAAAACGGAACAGTAGACGCGGTATGTAAGATATGAGAATTTTCCTTTTGATCATTTGTGACTTCTCTGTTGCGTTCGCATCGAACGCGCGAATGTGAGAAGTTGATTAAGTTCGCGATAACGCGAATAATCTATAACCGAATTTAAGTTCTCAAACTTCTCGCGATAACTTATCGAGTTTTTGTGCGACTAGAAAAACAAGCCAATCATCCCAATGTTCAGTTGCGCAACCGAGATTATTCAGAGCTTGTATATGCTTTATTAATTTGATCGTGAAGCATGCGAAGATCGTTAGAGGTTTCTGTCGTAAGCGACGTAAATTGAAAGCGATTATAAATGTATCGTAATAAGGCGATGTTTATTATCGTACCGGGAAACGAGAAGATTCCACGTGATAATGAAATTATCATTGGATACTGCGAGATGGTTAAGAGCATTACTTGCATCCTCCTTTATACACGAACACAAATAATTCATGCACTCAACATTCATTAAATAATCTCTGATAATCATGGATCATCAATTTAAATTTATCGCAAAAGTTTTCCCATTTGTCAAAACTTTCGTCGGTAGGTTGATTCTTAGAAGACGATGACCGGAACGAAATTTATTAAGATCACTTACGTCATGTGCAATAGAATGGGGATTCGCAGACTTCGTGACAGTCCAGTATCTCATTCATGTCATCGAGCTTCGTGGAAATAGTTCTCACACCTCAGGAAGTAGTTCTGGGTGTACGCATGGGTTGCCTTCAGTTTCTCGCTAGCGTAATTTTACAATCCAGCTCCTGGCATCTGGCGAAGATCTCCTTGAGAATAGCGTGGCGTTACCGCATTATATGGCACGTCATCTTGGCCTGTCCCAACTTTTTAAAATTAGTGAGTATACGAGATATGGCACCTGCTGATTCTGCGTATTCAGTTCGTCGAGAAATGACATGATTTCCAACGACAAAGGCACGATTCGAAATGTTCGAGAATTAAACAAAACAATAACTTTCCTTGGCGACGATCCAATTCAAAGGACCAAAATATGTTGTGTTTGTGACGCTAGTATCACCTTGTATGGAAGGCTCGCTCGCCAAGGCGGCGTGTAATAACTCTCTTGATTGTAACAATTTTATTGTTGAGTCGAATTAAAATTTGTTTGAAGCGGGCAGTAAATGATACTCCTAATTCAATAATTGATGCGTTCGGTAAGATGCACAGATAATTCGCACTTGGCGTACGACGTTGAGTGATTTCTCACAGCCGTTTGAAAGAAAGTAAATTGCGAGCAATAACGAGACCAGTAGATCTCGCCGAAAATTCAGGCAATTCTCGCGCACTGATTGCCCTATGCGATAACGTATGCGATAAAAGGCAGCGTTAATGTGCGAAGGAACTTCGGTGTGATTCATACTTGATAATTCGAGAAGAAACATTACGAATAGATGATCCATATTGATCGGGAAGTAAACTGAATTGAACGCACGCGGAATGTGTGCACGATCATCATCTTTTTGAGTGTCGTGCAAGAGGGGTCGCGTGCCATCTGAGATAGATTAGAATACACAGCGTGATTAGAGTAAGAGCGAGATACACGTATGTTTTGAAATGTTGGTCGCAGGCTTATTTGAACAGGGATGGCTCAGTATCTATTAGCCGTTTACTTGCCGTTTACTTTCCCGAGTATATATTGAAATTAACGATGATTCCGAAACAACAATCAATTGCTAAAACTGTACGATGGTCACAGGATCATGATCTTGACAATATATATCAAGATCCTGTTATTTTTTTTATAGCGTGTAATGGGTTACTGTTACGTCCGAAGATTGTTTAGTGCGACCTTCATAATGTGTGGGAGAGTCAAAGTCAGCGGAGGTGAACTGTTCATTTTAATTTTGCATAATAATATGTGTATAATATTCTTAATTAGCAACGGTCGACTGCTGCAAGTGCCCGATGGTCATGTCGCTTAGGGTCTTGTTATGACCTTAACAATATGAGTTAAGATCATTTTTTTTTTATAACTTTGTAATGGGTGACTGCTATAATCTTTCGAAGGTTATTCGGTAGGATAACCTTCATAATGTGTGGGAAGGTCGAAGTCATCGAAGATGAGTTGTCCATTTTAATTTTAATATCTTCTTAATAAGCAACGATCGCCTGCTGAAATTCTCCAATGGTCACTCAGGGTCATGACAATATATTTCAAGAGCCTTTTATATTTTTTTATAATTTTGTAACGTGTGATGAGTTACTGCTTCAACTTTCCGAAGATTGTGTGACTTTCATAAGTGTGGAAGAGTCAAAGTCATTGGAGGTGAATTGCCCGGTTTAATTTTAATAACTTCTCAACAATCAACGAACTACCAGAACTCTCCGACAGTCACTCAGAGTCATGTCAAGGTCATCAGAGTTGAAATCCTTATTTCATTTTTAATAATTCTTTAACGTATGATGAGTGACTGCTAAATCTTCCAAAGGTTGCAGGAAATGTAGCAAGAGAATAAGAATCGTATGCCACAAATCTATGTTAAGTATTAATTACAGATTGAAAAAGGGAATAAAATTAAGTAATTCTATTGTATCTTATGTCTGTACTCATTGTTAAGCTTTATGATTTAAATTTAATTTCATATGCTTTACAAATTATTTTATTGGTCAATTCTTACGCGTTATTTGGTATATTTAAAACATTGACTGTGATGATAAACATGCAATCAGCAATTATATTTATACAATTAAGAATCTCTTTTCATGGTTCTTATTTTATGGATCTGATTGAATAACTGAATTGAAAAGGAACTTTTTATGCAAATATATTTCTATAAAAAATGGTATAGGAAGTAAAGTAACGTCGTAAATTTTATCGTGTATTTTATATTATTTATTATTACAGTCGTTTATAAAAGCGACTTGATAACGATGTTGATAACGATGTTGCAATTTTTTATGATCACAACGATTATTGACTAGACTAATTTTGTGCTAAGCTTGGAAAAGTTATTTAGAAAAATAACATTTTATTATTACGCGTTTATTTACTAAAATGATTATTTATAATGAGTAATGTACAATGAGTAAAATGAGTAACAAATAAAAAGTAACGCGTTACAAATAATGATGAATTACTTTTTCTCAGTAGCGAGTAACTATTTCAACTCATTGCAAGTAACAACAATTGAATACCTTGATATTATAATTAAAAATACAATGTAGAATTAAATGAGATCAAAGAGCCAACAACATAAATAATAAAGAACATAATACAATAAACAAAATAATAACTATAACAAACTATTACAAACGTTTCGATTCCGATCAGGTCATTATTAATGTTACAAAATATAGAAGTAAAAAACTTAAGGATAATCAAATAAAATATATTAAGTCGTTCCTTATTAACTGCTTAAAAAATTAGTGTTCGTCATTGTTAATTTAGTCAAATCATTTGACAAATTGTTATTTTCTAAAAATACAAGAAAAAAGTAGAACAAAATATTATATTCCAGCGCAATTATAACTACAAGTAATGTCTATTGTAGTCTAAAATATACCTTGTGTTATCCGAATTATGATATATTAGTTGATAGAGAAAAAAATGCTTTCTAATAGAATTTTTATTTCAAAAGCGGATAAGAGAAATATCATTGTTGCAAAATAGATTTCGGATTACATTAATAAGATGGAGTTAGTTCAAATGTTAACACCTACAAACGAATTAAAAAAGATCCAACTAAAAAGCTTATGACGCATTTATACAGCTTAATTAATAGATAGAAAAATAAAAATTTTATTGATGATTCTATTTATAAAAGATTATGGTACAGACAACAGGTGATATCATTTCGAGAGCGTATGACCTTATAAAGATACATAAACAGAACTATCCTCTCAGAATAATTGTATAGCTCTTTTTACATAGCATTATTAATAATTCTATTTTAAAGGTCAAGTTTTATAAAGAGTAGCTATGATCTCGTTAACAAATTAAAGAATGTTAAATTTGAACCTAATTCTGTACTAGTTTCGTTGAATGTGGCATCAATAAAATACCTATAGATTTAGCATCTGATAGCGTTGTTGTAGAATAATTGATAGCGTTGTAGAAGATAGGATTTCATATCCAGGAATACAAAAATTCTATTGAACGAGAATTTTTGATTGCCTTTCAGTTAGTATTAATACCACAGTTTTTTGTCTTCAACAATAAAATTTATAAACAAATTTTTGGGATACCTATGGAATCACCCTTATCACCGGTTGTTGCGGATAGAGATGCAAGATTTCAAAAGAATTATGATATAAAAATTACGCGTTCAACTTTTTATTATAGGTATACATTTTATTATAGATATGTAGATGATATTATCTTGGCAGCTCTGTCTGAAAACATTGATAAAATCTTGGACATTTTTAATTCGTTACATAATAGATTACAGTTTACTGTGGAGGTTGAGGATGAAGGTAAAATAAGTTTTTTAGACACTTTGTTAATTGTGAAAAGACAGAGTCTCATTTTTGATGGATTTCGCAATTTACCAGGTATGTAAATATGAAACCGGAATTTACCAATAGATGGCCATAGTTGCCGTCAGACGACGCCATTTCCTTGTTCTGACATCTGACAAAGATTTTCAACTCACAACAATACAAGTTTTATACAACAGTATAGTTTGTAATAGTGTTGAACATGTCGAATTTTGTGCCTAGAAACTACGATTTGCGGACAGCATTGATTTTCTGTTTGAAGAAAACTGCTGCAGAATCGCATCGAATGCTTGTCGAAGCATTACAGTGAGCATGCTCTTGGTAAATCACAGTGTTTTAAAAAATTCAAAAGTGGCAATTTTGACGTGAGAAACGAAAAACGTGGAAAACCACCGAAAAAGTTTGAAGACAGCGAATTGCAAGCATTGTTGGATGAGAATGACGCTCAAACTCAACAACTCGCGGATCAATTGAATGTGAAACGAAAAGCCGTATCCATACGTTTGAAATCCATGGGAAAGATCTAGAAGATGAGAAAAAGGGTTCCACTGAATGAAAGACAGCAGAAAACCGAAAAACCACTTGCGAAATGCTGCTCGCCAGGTATAAAAGAAAGTCATTTCTCCATCGAATTGTGACTAGCGAATGAAAAGTGGATATATTTTGAGAATCCTAAACATAAAAGATCATGGATAACTCCAGGCGAACCATCGACATCGACTGCAAGGCCAAATTGGTGGACGAAAGACAATGCTCTGTGTTTGGTGGGGATCAGAAAGGTATGATCTATTATGAGCTGCTAAAACCTAGCGAAACCGTTAATACTGAACGCTACCGACAGCAAATGATCAATTTGAATCAAGCTTTGTGTGAAAAACGACTGAAATATCAAAAAAGGCAACACAAAGTGATTTTGCTTCACGATAATACACCATCACACACAGTAAAACTGGTCAAGGAAACGATTGAGGCATTTGGTTGGGAAATACTTTCTCATGCGGCTTACTCACCAGACTTGGCTCCGTCCGATTATCACTTATTTGCATCGATGGGACACGCACTTGCTCAGCAGCGCTTCACTTCTTACGAAGATGTACGAAAATGGCTAGATGACTGGTTTGGCT
>Ga0157364_1003779_pt1 | contig 14831 bp, 12 predicted proteins | sample AttsexASBM2_FD_111476 | JGI IMG/M metagenome (GOLD analysis project Ga0157364, IMG submission 111476) | Fungus gardens microbial communities from leaf cutter ant in Ribeirão Preto, State of São Paulo, Brazil - Atta sexdens ASBM2 | ecosystem: Host-associated > Fungi > Mycelium > Unclassified ... | reverse complement strand
GTTATGTGAAATCGGAAAATCTAGAATTATACTATACAGAGGGAATGAAGAGGGATTTTAATCAAGGATGAATGATTTATAAATGTTGGTTTGAAGGAGGTTCAGATAATATACTAAATTGAGGTGTAGAAGAGCTATTTAATAAATATGTGATTAAAAGGAATTTTATTAGGTAATGAATGAGAGGTCTAGATAGAGTTTAAATCCCAGAGGGATCGGATAGTTGAATGGAGATTATGATAGATAAGGAGGACGGAATGAGGGATCTCTGAGGTTTGATAATATCGTCTATAGTGGTAGTGAGGGAGAAATGTGGATTGTCTTTGTATATTGTTGGTATTCATGATTTTATCAATCTTATTGAAATAATAGTCGTAGATAAATAAAAATAGGTAAACTGTCACAACAAATTTAATTCCAATAAAGGAAACTAATTTTAATAATAATATCTTACCTCTTAGTTTATACTACCAAATTATGGTACGTTAATACAATATCAATTAAGAAATAATTAATTTAATAGACTTAATTAATCTACTAGAAAAAAAATATTTTATTATTGGATTTGGAAATTAAGAGTGATATTTTAAGTAGGATAGGAAATGGAAAAGGTAATTGTTATGTTTAGGTTTAGTAGTTTTAGTTTAAATTAAAGTTTATATAAAAGTGGAATAAAAACATAGGACCTAAATAAATAATAAGATCTGATATATTACAATTATAATAAATAATGACAAATTATAATTAGATTACTTGAAACAAGTACTAGAAACTAGTTAATAACAATGTAAAGTTTATCTATCAAAAACAAATTATAAATAACATAATTAAGTAATGAATATAATAACTATCGAATAGTTTAATTGGTAAATTATGTGCTAAAGATAATTTTGATACTAAAATATTTATTATTTTAATAAAAAATACAAGTCAAGTAAACACTTTGTTTTATCTATTGGAAAATTAAGTTTAAGTTTTTTTATAAAGAGAATGAAATAGAATAATTAAATAAAACGATGAAACTATCTCCTATTGTTTATAAAGATCAAGAAAATAGAAAAATGAAAGATTATTCACTCTATAATTTATATAACTAAAGAAGCTAGTATAGGTAGCTTGGATCTTAAGACATTTAATGAAACATTACCTAATGGAGAAATATTTGCAAGAGAAGAGTTTATGCTTTAATTTATATATATAAACTTGTACAACCTTTCGAAGAATTTACTATTTTACATATCATTTTGATAATACAATTGCTAATAAATTAGTTATTAAATGTATTGATGCTATAATTTAATTAGGGTTGAATTTGTATACATACCCTCTTATCTAAATTGAAACAAGCATGAAATAAAACCCGAGTTATTACATTAGGAATTATCCAGCACTTAACAATAAAGCAACTTAACGAGCCTTTGCGCTATACTCTAATAAACTATAACTTTCTTTTTCTCTTTCATTTAAAAAATAATTTATTAATATAAATCTACATAATCTAATTAAATTTACCTAACTTACAAAATGTTTAAATTTTTATTAAATTAATAATAATGTTAGTTATATTATGTTTTACTAGAATTGACTATTTATCCCTATTTTTAGGTTTAATCTAAATACTTTTTTTAAATATAATAAATATTTACTTGTAACTATATGTTACATTTTTCCTTCATTGCCTCATTAAGTTACCTAATCTATATAACTAAAGCTAACTTATAAACAACTTTAATTTAAAACTAATTTGTCTCCCATTCCATTTAATATTTATTAAAATCCCTTTCAGCGAATATATTCATGTAGTCTCCGAATACATCTATTTTATTATATTCTAATTAACTTATTAATAGAGTATTTATCCGCCATTGAATTAATTTTAGGTATTATCTTCGTAATTTAATATTAAACAATAATAATTTCAAGTATTCTACCTGTATCTAATTTTACTTAATCTCCTTTTTTCAATGATATATTTGGATTTTAACTCTAAAAGTAATTTTTAAAAATTTTTATTGCAGAGAGCATATATATATTTAGAAAAGAGGAACACCAAGATAAAAAATAAGTTAAGTAATTAAGAGAAGAATAATAACACAAAAAGGTACTTAAATTTAGTTTTGTTAAACTTTTTGTTTACAGAATTTAAATTGATTCGCGATTTACTCCTAAATCATAAATACATACATAATTAAATTAATTTTAATCAAACGATCAACAGGTTGAAAATTCTAAATTTTTCTATTTTTCAAATTAAATTATGGGTACTTGCATAAGTTTTAGAATAAACCACATATATAAAATGAATGATACAAATAAAATATACAAATATGTATTATTGGAGCACACTCAAACAAAATCGAGAATAAATTAAAATCAATTAGCTATTTTAAAATAATGCAGTATCAGCAATAAAAATAAAATAATAATATAACTTATTTACAAATATCAATACAACATTAGATGGTACTAGTAGCTTGTGTTTTTGTGTTTATGTGTTTATGTGTTTGTTGTTTATAATTACAATCTTGTAACCTTTACTTCAATATTTGAAATACTCTTCAATAAAATAACAAAATAACAATATAATTATACGTAAGGTAATTTATGAAAAAAATCCATTGTTCCACAAGACCGTAATAATCCTTAAATAAATTAATTAAATTAATATACAAATAATGAACATGTCCTACTTTAACTCTTCAACACTAAACTTAATTTTTCACATATAAAATTATATCCAAAGCACACGATAAACTTTTTTATATAACTAATCCAGATTAAATAAATACCTCTTTTTTTACATCATGCTTACCTACATAATAAGTTAAAACTAAAATCGTGTTAATAAATTTTTTCTATTGCTTTTTATATAAATTTTATTAGGTAATTTTATAGTTTATAGAATATTTAAAAGAAAGTATTAATAAATATTAAAGTTTTGTCTCAAATTAATCCATTAAGTAGTAATTAAATTATTATTAAATTAAGTTAAATCTTAAACAAAACCTGTTGTTTTTCACAAAATAAAGTGTAAAATAAAAATCATAAAATAGATTAGAACAAAATCAATAATAAAATTAGATAAATAAAATCATAAGTAAAAGTGCATAATAACAAATGTTATTAGTAGAAATTAAAAAAATAAACAAGTCAACTTAATATAAATTATTAAAATAAGAAATAACGTACAATATACATGTACAAATAACATAAACTACTAAGATAAAGTTGTATAAATATACCAATGTTTTATTAATAATATTCCGTCATAATCAAATTTATTTTCTTTTTCTTTTTTCTTTTTTGTTTTTTAAAGGTTAGCCAGAGCCAGTTGAAATAATAATACCTTATTGTTATCATTAGAATTACACTATACATACAATTGATTATAGATCCATTAAATAGAATACGGGAATATCCTATTACTTTAAATAAAAATATATATAAAATATAAAATAATATTAGCCGTTGATATGCTTCAAATGTGGATTAGCTAAAGTTATTAAGAGATAACTAGTCTACCAACTTAAATATTTAAATAAAGGGTATATAAAAATAAGATGGATTTAGGTAGAATTTACAGTAAATTATTACTATAATAGCATACCTCTTATACTCATATAATGGATTATATGGTGGTTATTCTCCACATTATTATTAGATCGATTAATATGGTCTTAGTCCCGTCTTCCTGCTTATTCGTTGCATCTGCACATCGAATTCAATTTAACTGAGCTACTTGTTGAGACAGCGAGTCTACATTATCCAATCATGCGGTACTACATTTAATAGACAAGGAATTTCGCTACATTATAAGTTTATAAGTTAAAGCAGCCAATCACTTCAAATCAGCTTAAAACACTTTCATAATTTTTACTTTACTTAATGAAGCATTGGGCAGGCGACACAAAATATACAATGACGATTACTCTTATCCTGTGTTTTTGGTACAAAGTTGTAAAGTCCAATTTTTTGACACACTATAAATTTAAGTATTTGTTAATTAAAAATAAGGTTACCTTTGTTGTCATACGTACAGGCCTTAACAAGTATTAGCTCAACGGCTTAGTATACTCTACTAGCTAACCTGAGTCGGTTTAAGGTACAGTTATATAATTAATAATTCTAAAGGATAAGTTAAAATTTATAATATCTATTATTTCTAGGTCTAAACATGTAGACTATTTAATAATAATTCATAAGTTAAAAATATTCATTAATAACCTTAGATACTGTATAAATCTATGGGGATAAAATTAACCCTAAAACCTTTAGCATACTGCGATAAGTCTTATAACTTCTTTTTACGTTACTCAAGATCGCATTCTCTCTTCTGTATAATCCAATTTATACAAAAAATCTTAAAATCGTACATAATGTTCTGCTAGCCAATAATATAATAAAAAAGATAAGATAAAATAAATATTATTGTTGTGGCTTAAGTATATAATCTATAGAGCCGTTAAATCTTTGACACACTAATCCATTTAGGCTTTTAAGTTGTTACACTTTTGTGTCACGGTGAAGAGTTCCGACCCCACGTCAAAGCTGTTTTATGATAAATATTTTTTTAATTTCAATTAATTATAATTTATGGAGTTTAGCACACAATCTAGGGTGTTTCCTTTTTTTATACCCACCTTATCCTGAATATACTGTACGAATACCACCAATTACTGTATTTTCGAGGTTAACCAACAACAGTAGAGTGAAAACTACCTATTTTAACATTAATAATATATATAAATATTATATAAACCAATAGTATGAAGGTCAGAGCTGTACATACAATATTTTAACTAAGCGTCATACTGAGATAGGTTCCGCATAATACCTGCTATAAGCAAGATAGATTAGACTATAACTCCCTACCACAATTCATCTCATAATAATGCAACATTAACGCCTATTTAAAAAAATCCCTGATTATGGAAAAATCACACTGGTTTCGGGTCTTAATAATATAACTAATATAACATAAAATAAAGGATAAGATAAATAATTTATAATTGCTTTGAAGTTAATATTGCTATAATAGTAAACTTGCGACCCCACATTGAATTACAAAAGGTACATTGTAACTCATAAATAAAATAGAGTATCAATTGCTAATAAACCTACTAATTCAGGATCTATTTCAAATGTCAAACACATTCTTTTCACCTTTCAATCACTTTTCTCTTTACTATCGCTTGGTATATAATATATACCTTTGGTGATTGCTATCACCCCTATTCAAACACCTCATTTTACTTAATAAATATGAAATCAAATAGAATATAAATATAAACTAAAGGATAAAAATTAAAGATAATAGTTAATTTAAATTAACCTGCACGGGCCTTTCACCCTCTATGGAGTTATATACCAGTAACTTAAAGGGTAAGATAAAAAATAGCTAATTCAATTTCACTCGCCATTACTATTGAACTCTCGGTATGATTTCCTTTCCTATTGCTAATATAATGTTTTACTTCCCAACGTAATTATAATCAAATTATAATATAAATAACTTAAATAAAGGATAAAATAAATTATTAATAGAATTATTTTCTCTAGGAATGTTTGATCTTATTAAATGTTAATCAAATTATTAGTTCCTTTCTTAATTTACCTGCTAGGCTGCCTTAATAGGCTCTTTAATTATTTAGTCATATACTCTATATTGATAAAGATATCTTTAACGTAATAGAATACCATTTGAAAAGGATTTATTTATTATATTTTAAGAACGGCACCACTATAATTGGATTATACTTTAACAGTATAAGAACCAAGTTTATTAAGATTAGTAAATTTAGCGTAATCGATATAAGTCTGAGAGGCAGGTCTAAAGGATTTATAATTTTTAAGAGAACCAATTATGAAAGATTTATGTGTTTTACGAGGGATAACTTTTTCAGTAACACCATTAATTTGAAATCTAATTCATACTAATATTTAGTATTAGAGCGCTAGGTAAAAGAATTATGTGTAGTAGTAAACACTTTTTAATTATAAGAAATGTATCACTAGCTGTAATAACTTCAATAAACTGAGCTAGAATATAACTATTAAAATAAGGTTAATTTAGTTTAACTATAATAACTTCAGTTTTAAACCGATTACCAAAAATAATACTAATATTAGAATTAATAGACTTAGCAATAATATCAATAGTAGATTTAGAATAATTAGTAGGTGTATAATAATATAGTAGAATAGTAACTTTATCAGTAGAATAATTAAAATAAGGTTTACTAATTAGAATATCACTAGGCTTATCTTTATTAATAACAGTATTATTGTGAATATTAAAGAGATTATGTTTAAAATAAGAACGTAGGAGAAGTCTAACTATTTATTTAAGCATAACTAATAGAAGAAGCAGTATTATTATTAAAGGAGTATGTATTAGAGTAATCATTAACATTACGAGTGAGTTTATTATTTCAAACGGAGATATGTTTTTAAAAAGAGTATTTATTTTCATTTAAAGGATAAGATAAAATATCAGAAGTATTAATTTCACTTAGAATTACAACGAGATATCAGTTTAACTAATATATATATGCTATTTAATTAATAACAACTTTGAATAAACTACCTTATTGTGCAATGCTGGCATATAAGATAAAAGTATTTTAAGAAAGACAAAAGAAAAGAAAATATAACCTCCTACCCAGAATAATGATAGACTATCAAGCTCTTATTTAGTGAGGATTGTTTAAGTTGCTTCTTTTTACAGAGATTCTTCTGTAGCTATCTAATGAAGGTAAACTAAATAAGGTTACACCGAGCTTACAATCAGAGACTACACACAAAACCTATGCCTTTATCACCTCAATGATATATCGTGTACGATCTGCAACTTCAAATAGTTGGCTTTAGCTTTTAAACTCAACACATTCCCAAGATATTCTTTCCAATTAACTCTTTTCCTCACAAATATGCGTATCGAGTTACCTCCTATCATTTACTACTACTACAAATTATTATATCTTAATATTATACTATAGGAATTAATTATACTTACTCTTATTTTCAAATATTAGTATAACTTTATATTTTACAACTTTATTTATTTTATTATTTGAAATATCAAATTGAAACAGTTTACCAATACATGGAATAGCAATGAAAAGATTCGTAATTACTGTTGCCAAGTGTATAATCATATATAGTGGTTATAACCTTTTCTCAAAAATATGGGTTAAACATAAGAAGGTATGATTTGGCCTTGTGTTAGTATTAAACTAAACTAAAAGCACTCCGACTGTACATTAACCATTTTTATTAAAATTCATACCCCCAGTCTGTAGCGATCCTGAATACCTTTTTTTATAAATAATTGTTGACCGTTTTCATCTGTGTTGTGTTATAATAACAGAGTATGCAATAAAATTTTACTATAAGGCAATTTCCTAATATATACATTCTACCGTAAGGACCAAAAGCAATTGCTATTTTTATAATTAGAAACATAACACCAATTGATCACAGTATTACACGAGAAAATTTATATGTTTAACTAATTACACCCCTTGTGCAACATGTAGATATATTAAAAATAACTTTATTGATTATTCTATGTGGGTTAGAAAATGAAGAAGAAGATATCGGAATAGTAAAACGTAGCGCACTATCGTATGATAACTTTTTATAAAGGATAGATCAACAATACATGTATACTGCAACGGTAGATACACTCCACTTATAATTTTTCATTCCAAGACAACCACCTAGTATTGAATAGTGGCTCATATAATACTGCCCTTATAACTGTACAGGATACTTTCCATTATACAGCTCGCACCCGAAATATATTAAAAATATTATTCATAAGAATTTTATTTCAAAATCTTACCTGTGTATTGATTGAATTATAGAGTTCACGATGTAAAAATAGGATTAAGTGAGTAAATAACAAAATCCCTAATAATTTTTAAGGTTTTATTTTAAAAAGTGAATTTACTGATTTCTTTTAAGTCAGATGCTGATAGATTACCATTATGCTAAAGATGGTGATGATGTGAGCATAAAGGAATTTGGATAGCTTCAATTCATTCAGCATAAGTAGAGTTTCCAGTTCTCATATAACATCCTTGACTGACTGTAGATGATGCATTTAAATTTGATTTGTGGAACCCTTCCGAAAATACTTTTATTGCAGATCATGTTATCCCAGCTAAATAAGTAAATTTAGGAATATTAGTTTATAATCATGGTTTACTTTAATGGTTTTGGCTCAAGTTAATTGTATATATGTATTAGGTTCTTTGATTCGTTGTCCAAAAAAGATTTAGCGAAATTAATCATTTTGTATTTTCGTGACAATGTATATGCACACGACATTTGTATTATATATAATACGTATCTTATACTGTTATAATTTGATGCGTAAGAATAAAAATTTAATAAACCGTTTATTTTTGAGTTATAGAAAGTAATTATTTCGTAATGACTAAGATTAGTTAATTTAGTATAGGGTTGATATTTACCTAATTTATCTTGTCTTATTAAACCATTTTTATTTAATGTCTCTAAATTGTTATCCCTTTATTTAAAACTATAGCCTTTGTTTACGCCATAAATAATAATTAACTTTATGTAACAATGTTTTGTAGTTTCACTATTCCGCCTCCTAAAAACTTATTCTCACTTAAATTAGTACAAAGAGTTTTATCTAAATTAAGAGTTAAAAATTTTGTAATAAGAAAGATTTGATTAAGTTTCTATGAGATATGGCATCATCTTTTGATCCTTATATTAATAACACAAAGTCATATCTAATAAACATCATTCGTTTTTATTAGGTGTTAGACCTTAAGCTATAATTCTTATTGTAACTTTCATAGGTAATTGTTAATTTTGTGATATTTTTTTTCTTTTGGTGTTTGAATATAAGATATTCACGATTCTTTTACCTACCTTCTCGAATTTATATATTAAACTTTCAATGTATTGCTCCAATTCATTTTTACAATATTAGCTAATATAGGACATAATATTCCACCTTGTGGAGTACTAATATTAGATATAATAAATTTACATTTTGTGGCTTTAGAACCAGTTTTATGATATTTATGTATTAATTCTAAGCTCATATTTTATGTGATATTCTTTTCATGATATTATCATGATGATTAATTTCAAAGCATTTTCTATTATCTCCTTTATTTACTCACCTGTAATTTTAAATTAAAGTGGTAATTGTGAGGAATGTAAAGTTATTCATGCTTGCTATCCTTTACTATAAACTTTTATAAAATTGTTATAATGATAACTTGTAAACCCTTTTTTATCTATATTATCTCTAAATGATCCTACAGTTAAGACTCGATATTGACAAGGATTATTAGCTTTACCTATATGGACTTGACGACATGCTTTTGTTTTTAATTTTCCAATATTCAACTCTTATGCAACTGTTCCAAATCATGTTTAATATAACACATATAATGGTTTCACACTAACTCATCCTTACATATCACCATTCTTACATGAATCTTCAAATAACAATGGACTAAAAACTTTTCTTAAGATAAAACTCTTGTAACTCTTGTCATCTGTTTTATGAAGTTTGTATATCTTACTTTGATGTTTTTAAACCAGTACGTGAAAAGTGCTTTATAATCGTTATTACATTTTATATTGAAGTTTTTTATAAGCATGCTCTCACATAAACCCTATGTTGAGTTCAACTATTATTTTTAACTTTCCCTTACTACAATATAATCAATATGTATCTGCGCTATTGAATTAAGTACCCCTAAGAGCTTTTGTGTTCCCAATTTTTGCTATTGTAGAACCTGTTATCTCAAATTTCCCCTAGAACATTACACACAATATACTTATTGTTTTACCAATATATTCTATATTACTATCATGTAATACCTTATTTTTATCAATATTAACCGCTTGCTCAATGTAATTGGCTTAATTATAACTATACAAATATATTCTTCTTTAAGAATGGGTAGACCTATTTAAATTATTGCAATTAAACCCTTTTGTGTGTGCCTTTAAATAAGATTAGCATCTTTATTATTTTATATTAATTAAATATTTTATGATTTTATTTATAATTTGCGCTAGTATTTGTAGTTTTTGTAAATAAATTTTATTAATTAAGAATTGTTTCCCGCATGTGCTACTTTCCTAAGTTAAATTATCGTGTCCTATTACAGTTATATATAAAGTTACACCATGTAGTTTTACCTTATTATTATTTAATATTCTAGTTTTACATAACATATAATTTATATATTAAGTATTAGGTATAAGCTGGTTATATTTAACTTTTCCATTATTAATTTATTAATTCTCTGTACATTTTATGTTCATAATTTATGAAGATTTGATTCATTACTCCTACTTAAGGCTCTAATAGATGTACCTTACTATAAACTAAGGCAATGTGGAAAGATAATTCTATAATATCTATTGATGTGAAAGATAAAAGCACAGGAAGAAAAAACAATAGTATTAGAATCACTGTTACAATTAAAGGTGAGTTTAAAATATCTACTTAAAAGTTTTAATTGTCAGATTAATAAAGGTATATTTACTTATTCATTTCTTAATAATGAGAGATTAAGGTATATATGATGTAAAGCGTAGTATTTCTATTACGAAAATAAGTAAAGAGGAATATAATTTAATACCAAATAAAAAATGGTCTGTTAAAGAATAAAAATATTTAGAGGGAGATTTTAAAGGATTGTTAGAGATAATGTTAAAATATAGTAAAACTTATTTTGAAAAAATAGCTTAAATGTGACAAATTATAGAACACTAGCTGGTTTAACTAAGGCATTAATTACTAGTAAGTATTATGGTTAATTATATTAAATAAAAATGATTAAAGGATTCGTATAAAAAATATAAGAACTACATAATTCTTAGGAAATATTGATCTTTATGAAAATAATATACCAAATGGAAGTTTTTATTACGATCAAAATAGTCAATACCCTACTGCTATGTTATTTGATGTGACTGTTGGTAATCCAATCCAATTATAAATGATATTTTAAGATATAAGTAACTTTTTCGGATATACATTTGGATAAATTATACCACCTTCAGAGGATTAATTAAAGATAGCAATACTGGGATAGGTAGGCTCGCGCACTCAAACTAATAACCATTAACTCTTAGATGGAGACTCGTTACTTCTTCTTTACCCAATATTTGTCGATTTTATAAACTTTTCTCTTTGTTAACCTTCTTTTCCAAAAGATCTTAATCTAATCTAATCTAATCTAATCTAATCTTATTAAACCGGTAGGTTACTTGTTGTTGACAAACTCGGCTTGTATGTTTTCGATTGTATATTTTCCTCCAAGACTAACTGGAATAATGTGCTGGAATTCCACTGGTTCTCCATTGTTCAATAGTTCTCCACAGTGAGGACAGTTATGTGAGTACTTCTTGATAATGGTAGCTTTAATTTTACTATCTATGACTTTCTCTTTTCGCTTGATGAAGTATTCATAATCTGTACTTAGTTAAGGATTCCTATCCAATTTTAACGGTTTAAGGCTATAATTGCTGTTTCACCCAGATTTACAATAGTTCTTTTAGTGCTACTTCCTCACTTCCACTTCCTACTGCTTGTGGTTAAAAATATTTATTTAGATTTTTAATATATGCTCCTGGGTTCTTTTTCTTAACTCAGTACATCATTTTAACATATATTCAATGATCAAGTTTAATAAACTCGGCCTGATAATGATATTCTTTTGTGTTCGACTCATCCTCTTATTATTGGATTTATCTCTTTAATGATGCTCATGAATGGTTTGTGTCTTGTGATTATTCGTCTTATACTATCATTGAATTTGTTTATACCTTTTACACTAGGTTTAATTATCAGGACACTATCCTGGTTATCTAACCCTTTGTATTTCGCTCGTCTTTTCATTCTCAACAAGTTAAGCCTAGAAAATCAAATCTTCTTTAAGGTTAGTTAATTTGGTTTTCATTTAATTGGACCCCTCTTTTTTCTAGAAAGTCTTTCACTATGTCTCTTGCTTTATATAGCATTTCCTTGGTTCTTCCGGTGATTATCATATCGTCTGCATATCTAATTAAGTGCACTCCTTGGCTTATTCCCTTTTTTCGTGGGAATGCTTTATTCACTTCTGATTATAATCCATTCAGTGAAATATTACACAATACCGGTGATATGATTCATCCTTGTGGTGTTCCTTCGCTCGTGTCTAGATAATTAATTTAATTTCTACCATTACACCGCAATTTAGTCATTGTTCCAGGACCATCTTATGTATCGTAGGTGTATGTTCTAGCATAAATTCGTTACTTATTTCTGTCAAAGCATTTAGCTATATCAACCTATAATACCCATTTGGAATGAGTAAATTTGTCCAATAAACTTATTAGCGCGGTAATAGCATCATGTGTCGATCTATGCTTTATTGATATAAAAGAGTTAGGCTCTGATTTCGATTATACCACATGTTCAATTCCTAATTGATATAGTGCCTTACCGGCTCTTTCAATTACTGTTGGTATTTATAACGCTCTCATTTATCCAGTGTTTCCTTTGGGTATCAATACCTTATTAAAGGATTCACTCGATATTAAGAAGGACTACGACTATTTTCTGCAGTTATTGAATTGCTTTTCAGTAATCTTTACTACCTTTTCTTATATTTCCATCTACACCTGCAGTTTTACCTCCTTTATTGCTTACAACTTTTCTTACTGCCAGTGCCCGGGGTTCCAGGGACTGTACTAATACTCATTGTAATCTATAAATCTCTTTAAATTCTTCATTTATTCTAGCGCTCCTGAAGGTTCTTTACTTTAGTTTCTATTTTATTTCAGTTCAAATCATTTCATCCATTTTCTTTAGCTCTTTGAGAGCTTGACGCTTGGATTTGTACCTCCTGTTGACTGCATCCATTTGGCAATTATTCAATAACGATCACATTTTAGGCTTGATTTTGCATTAATTTTCATTTTGTGTTTGTCATTTTGTGTGTTTTTATTTAAATTAATTTCGATAACCTTGACTGGAGATCTAACCTTTGTTAATTTTGCTCATTTTAACCGCGCCCCTGACACACGCAAAACATATGAGCCGATTCAATCCGCTTTGTTTTTGTTTTACAGTCCTAATAAACCAACGATTCTATCGAACTCTTCAATTGTACTTAGGTCGTGTTCTTTATCCGTTGCTCACGATAACATTATGGGATGATTTGATTTGTCGATTTTTATTTCTAATAAAGTAATAGCCCCTATACAAATTTTCACCGTCGTTGACTCGATACTGCTTCCTTTCACCGACCCATTTTCTTACCCTATGAACCCGGGCTGGTTATTTATTGCTTCAGGTTAATAATAATTACGTTGACCACGCTGTCCAAGTCATCATTATTTCGAATTGAATATTTCCATTTTCAGGCTTCTATCGATCCAGTTCCCGACCCACCTTCTCCTTGACCAAGTTTTAACTTAACATATATGTTACGCGAAGTGACATCACCTTTTACGAGCAGTATACGTATATTAATTTAATTAGGACGCATGTTAAGGTAGTATCATTAGGATTTACTACTGGAATAATCTCAATTCATTATCAGCTGCGTCTTTCAACTCGCAATATACAAAAGAAAAGACGGTACGAGTGAATGTCCAAGATATAAATTATCACGTCTAATATGAAGTGAAGAAATTAAAGATGCTATTAAATAGAGCCTGCGGGGATATAAATTTATATGTTATGGGGATATCGATTCGAAAGCTTCGTTGAATATGTCTGTTAGTTTTTTAAATTAAAGAAAGAGAGTAATAAGCAAGTAGAAAAATTAATTGATAAGTATGCTTTAAATTCATTATATGGAAAATTTGGACAAAAAGATATTACTAATAAAAATAAAATTATGAAAAGAAATGAAGCTGTAAGTTTAACTAAATTTTATAATTATGATTTAAATGATGATTATGTTATTATTAAATATTCTTCAAGAATTAATTAAATTTTAAGAGTGTTATATAGAGATTACTTAAGTAATGAGGAATTAGATAAAAAGGACACTTTAAAGTGAAAGGGCTGTGTATATAGCAGCAGCTATAAGTGGCTATGCTAGAAGTTTTAAATAAACTGAATAATATTCCAGGTAATACTTGTTAGTATAGTGTAAGTATTAAAAAAGTGTTGCCTAATAATTTAGTTGGACGTGATCTTGGACAGATAAAATTAGAACATAAAATACTAAAGGAATAGCTATAATAAGAAGTTATATGCTCTTAAAACTGAAGAAAAAGGAGTAATTATAAAAGCTAGTGGTATTAATGCAATGAATCTTACATATGATGATTTTGTAAAAATAGCTAAAGGTGAATCAATAGAACTTGAATTTAAAACCTTCAATTTAGAATGGTCTTCATTGAATATTAATGTTAGCAATAGAAAAGTAAATGGAATTGATAAACCCAGTAGAGGATTAAGTTTAAAAACTCCGCATAAGTAAGTTGTTCAACTAGATGAAACTAATATCAATTAAAATATTACGCCTAAGCCTGTTGAAAATTTAATAACTTAATATGAGGTATGTGATACTTCGCATAAATAAGTAGATGTTGATGCTTATGCTTATAAGAAATCTGGTAAAGCTAAATAAATAAAAACTAGGCTATCTAAAATTACAACATCAAATCCATATAAATAAAGAAAATGAAAAGAGTAAAAAAAGAGTACCCTCCAAGAAAGAGTTAGACTTAAGGACCGGGGATGGGGACATGAAGTCCCCCGCGTCTCTCTTGAAAAACCTTTTTGGCCTCTTAACTTTTTGGCCTCTTAAATAAGTAAGGGTGCG
>Ga0157364_1003778_pt1 | contig 14832 bp, 4 predicted proteins | sample AttsexASBM2_FD_111476 | JGI IMG/M metagenome (GOLD analysis project Ga0157364, IMG submission 111476) | Fungus gardens microbial communities from leaf cutter ant in Ribeirão Preto, State of São Paulo, Brazil - Atta sexdens ASBM2 | ecosystem: Host-associated > Fungi > Mycelium > Unclassified ... | reverse complement strand
TATTATTATTATTATTATCCTGCTGCACAAGGCAATCAAGCGTTAGTAAGTCAGAGTCAACTCGTTTTTCAAATATGTGACATAAATTAAAAACTCAATGATGGAACATTAATCAGTCATTATTATTAACAGTAATTAAGATAATACAGAAAAAAGATGGATAATAATGATTCATAGCTAGATGTTAATTACCATATGCTTTTTATATATTTTTTCTTTTCTTGTCAATTTACTTCTTATATGCATCAGTTTTTATTAAATTCAAATTTTATTTCTAAAAAAAATATTTACAATACTCTTTAATTACCTTCTAGCAAACGAGAATGGGATTGAAATGAATTAAAATATATCCAGATTTTCAGAAACGGATTCATGAAAGTTAAAATCTTTTTTAATCCTGAATGTATTTTTATTCATTTATAGGAATTTCATAGAACAAATGTCTATTCCTTTTCAATCTTAAATGCATATTCATTTATAGGAATGGCATAGAGTATATTTCTATACTTTTCAATTTAAAAATAATATTATAGTATTTTATATGTGCATCATGAATACTGTTCAATTCAAAATTGTGAATAGGAAATGTATTTTCAATCCAGTTGAATTTAAAAATAATATTAGCTATTTCCATGCATTATGAATACTGGCTTAATTAAAAATTCTGAATAGGAAATGCAATTTTTTAATCTAATTGAATCTAAATGTAATATTAGCCATTTTCTGTGCATCATGAATATTGTTCAAAATTTTGAATAGAAAATGCAGTTTTTAATCCAATTAAATAAAAAAAAGTTTTTCTTTTAAAATAAATCATGAATGCTATTCAATTCAAAATTGTGAATAAAAAATCCATTGTTTCATTTAAAAATGAATGCTACTTTATTCAGAATTATAAATAAGAAATTTTTGTTTTAATCCAACTAAATTAAAAAAAATTGTACCGTAAAAATATATCTACTTCATTTAATAATTAAAAGAAACAAAAAGAACTACGTCAATACATATATATATAATAAATGTTACATATGTAAATTATAAATACTATTTTTATCTAATAAATTAATTGCTTTTATGTATATTTCATATTAATACATTTCCTTTATTATACGGCTAGCATATTTTTTGTATAAAAGTATTAAAATAATAACTATAGACGTTCATAATTACTACTTTAATTTATACACATATAAAAATTTTTACACATATAAAAATAGTTTTTTTTTATGTGTATGGAATCCAATCCATTTTTATGGATTTAAAATCCGAATTCGGATAGATTGAAAATTTCCAATCCATTTCAATCCATTTTTCGTTTGCTGAGCTATCCATAAGAAAAACTAATTAATATTTTAATAAACTGTTTTACTATACAACTGACGATTACTGATGCAATATTATCATTGATAGAATTAATCATTTTATTGGAACACTAATCATTCTTTTTAAGAATGCTTTAAAACTCTCAACACTCATTTGAAATCGAATCATTTTTTTAAATGTTCATAAACAAACAAAAGTTGGAATGTATACACCTTTTCTCAAATATTTTTTATATTGTACTACGACGTAAATGATCATATTTTGATAAAAGTTACTACACATAAAACGTAAGCCTCTTATTCTTGGATACTCAGAAATACTCTTTTTCCAGTATATTCAAAGCGTGAAAGAATTCGATTGTTTGTTTAGTTGTTTTCTGTTCCTTCTTCGGAAAGGAGCTATTATATCCGCGACAAATTACATACTGCGGATTTAACCAGTGATGCAAGTGCACTTTGCGATTTTTGCAATTACGTTGGTATGTATATTGTATAGTCGTGTAAAAATTTTTGCCGTAAAATTTTGAATGTTGCAATCCGAAAGTCACTTGCGCAAGGCTAAAACTGAGCTATTTGATCGAAATAGTCTGCAGTTACAATTTTCGGTCCAGCCTCGCCTTTTTCCTTATTTGTGAATTGTATCGTGTAGTTTTACCGGTTTACTCGACGTAATCACGCACTCGCATCTCGAATTGGTCGATTTTAGACTGAGTTCCTATCACATTGGAAAGACTGCGTTTTTTTTCCATCGAAAAACCGAGTGCAATTTATTCTTGATACACGCAAGAACATTTATTTAAAATGCGAACATGCATTTAGAGCCGCTGCTGGCGCACAAGGCAATCTTTGTGCGAAAGAGATTTTGCCAACCCTCTCAATATGACATTTTGTTTACCAATCTCTTAAATAATATATATTTTTTAAAATAATTTTTTTAATATCTTGAGAGGGGATGTAATTTTTTATTTTTGTTTTAGGGTATTAATTATGTACTTTTCCTTTAGGACAAAAATGTAAAAAGAAAATTTTTACTAAACGTAATAGAAAAATTTTCATTTTTTATGTATCGAGCAAAGAAAAAAATTAATATGATCGACTGAAATAACTTAATACAGTGAGTATAAAAAATATTCGTATAGAGAAAATATTTTTTAAAAAAACTTTAAAATTTTTAAAAATTATTTTAAAAATTAAATTATCCAGCGAGAAATGAGTTATCGAATTGATGTCAAATCGATATCGATACGATAATTTCAACAATTCGACGATTTAATTGATGATCATTTCTTACTAGATAATTAACACTTTATTCATAAAATATAAAATAGACTATGTTTCTTAAAATTTTATAAACCAAAAAAATGTGTATTAATTATACAAAATATATCAATTAAAAAATAAACGAAAATTAAAAGTGTCATTGTTTGAATGCTCAAAAAATATTTATATAATACAATCGAGAAATTTAGTTTATAATATCAGAAATACATGAGAAGCTCATTTGTATAGAGATTAGAATAGAATACACGTATTCATTGTATAAAATTGCTAATTAATTTATTTTTTACAAATAAGACTTTTTTAATAAAAAATTTCCTTGTACGAATACTTTTTACTCTCACTGTATGTCTCTGTATGTACTGAAAGATTTTAATAGCATTGGAAAATAACTATTCAATCCAATATAATAAGTATCTACACATAAGTACCTACAAAATAATAATGATCAAAATGTACATATAATTGGTATTGAAAATGGAGAATTGATTTTTTTAATTTTAATTTGACGTTTTTCCTCCAAAGCGCTTTTGTGCAGTGAGCAACTTGCATACCTTGAAGCGACCCTGCACGCATTCTTTAATGCGGGGATTTCCCGATTCATCTCGAAGAGAACTGCAGGTCTACTATACGCATTTATATATATATATATATATATATATATATGAGAATCTTTCCTCCTTCGTAAATATATACTGTATTTTTTTAATCGATTTTATACATTTTATCTTAAAATGAAATTTGGAAATCTGAAACTCTCTCTCTCTCTTTCTCTCTTGTAGAATATGTTAAATAACGATCAAATCTTATTGACTGATCTTCTTTGAAATGTATCTTTTTTAAATTCATAATTCAAAATTATCATGATATTTACATAAATATTTAAAAAAGTCTGATATTTATTAAATTTAATCTAAAATAAATGTAAGATTATGAAAAAAATTTATATTATTTCCAAAAAATTATTGCAGATTTTTTATATATATATAGATAACTTTTATTACTTATATATATAGATAACTTAATTTTTGTAAAAGAGTTAAATAATTGTCCAATTAACGTTGGTTAAAAAGATCAATTGAAGTTTTTTTCTATAACAATTCTTTCAGCTGCTGTTTGAAAAATACAATATAATATAATATATTTGATTAAAAATACCTTATTAAAAATACAATATATCTTATTATGCAATGTAAATGTGATGAAATTATGAATTAAAGAAAAAAACAGTAAAAAATAAAACAAGAATTTTCTAAACTTAGTTGGGAAAAACTATGATGTTGGAGAAAACTTGTGAGATTACTTTGGCGAAAATAAAAATCAGAGCGTAAGGGTCGAATGTAAGGGAGAGTGACAATACAAACGAAGTTTCTAGAAGACGAAAAGACGATATGTGAAAGACGATATGTGAAACGTTTATTCTTCTTTTACTCGTCTCAATTTTCGCCTTCTAGAAGTTTCCGTTACACTTCTTTCATTGTCCCCATTCGATTTACGTTTCAATCTTTTAATTTCACTAGAACAATAATATGGAGCGTTGTAATTATTCATTTTAAATGATTGGGCATTCAGCACTATAGATCACTAAGTGATATTAAATAATATATAATCTTTAATATTATATTCTTACTTATAAATAAGAAATATAATATTAAAGATTACCTATAATAGATAAGTTATTCTACATTACAAATATAATAAACAAACATATTAATACTTTTGAGGTGTTTTCACAATTATTTTTTTTACCAAAGTTTGCAAATTAACGCAGTGTCGTGATTCATCAATGCCGTTTCATGAACTTTACCGTTCACTTCACATTAAGGCAAGGAACAGCATTGATGACATGGTAACATGATGCGATAATCCGCAAATCCTTTGGCATCTTTGAATAAATATATTATTTTTTTTATACTTATTGAGAGCTTAGTGAACTATCTATAATATTGAATGCACCTTAATTATATTAATTGTAGAACTGTGCGTAAATATGGCATAATACATATATAATATATAAATATATTATTGGATCGTCCGGAAAGTTCGTGCCGCAAAAGATTTAAATTTAATAAATGAAATTAAAAATTTAAATCTTCTGCGTTTCAATTTTCCTTCAAAATCGGCACGAACTATCCGGACAGCCCAATATTATATGATATATGTCAACTATATATTGCTGCATTGATAGGATACAATAATACAGATAAAAAAATTTTAAGAAAAGAAATTGATCCTAAAATCTTTCGATTTCCTTTTATTACCTCAAAAATGCGAATTTTTTATATCATTTTTCTATGAATATATCCGATATATTTTTAACCTTGTTTTCAATACTAATTGTTTAATTATTATTGTAAGAATGTTTGACTTAAAATCAATAACATTAATACAAAATTCCAATAACTCAAAATGATTATCTGCATTGCGCTAATTTGTCTAAATCGTAGAATGGAAATAGACCAAAACGTGTTGCGTGTCTTCCGCATGTATATTTTAATGCTTTCAGTAATACTTAGTTACGGTAAATCATTATGCATTTATTACTGCTTTTAGACAGCGCCAATTTCTCATTTTTCTTAAAGAGTCTTTTTTACTTATTATTTCGTTCCGCGCAATTGGGAATTTAATCTGTCACGAGGCTGCCAATTTAGAACTATTTCGATTCTTACAATTAGAATCCGTCTCAAACAGTAAAAGAAAACATGTATAATTTCAGAATTCACATCGTAAAATATACATATGAAATATTGATCAGTTTAATCTATTAACTTTTTTCAAATATTTCTTTTTAAATGCTAATTGTAATCGTTTTAACTATTGCAAATGTAATATTTGATTAAGAATTTACAATATTGATAAAATATGTAATTATAATATTTATATAATTATAATAAGCAACAAGGAGAGTTTGTAAGAATTATAAGATATTCTTTCTCGCGGATTAACTTCCGTGAAGATTAAAACAAATTTCGTATTTAAAAATCTTACTGTTATTTTTATATATGTAGTATTTATGTAGCCTTGAATACCGGATTGTCGGACAGGTTGTTGTCCCTGCGAGGAATAAAATAACGTTTTTACTACTCGACCCTGAAACGAGACTTCCTCGTACTTACTTTTCGACCAGTTTTGTCTGCTGTCGGAATCCACTGGTAAAGCGGTGTTGAAGAATTTGTTCAGCATCACCGAGGACTTTCTTTGAAGGTTTTCCAGCGTTCTTGTCTCGTCCTGTTCGACTTGTTTCTCAATATTAGGATTGATATTCACTGATGAATATATTTGACAGCGCGACAAAGTGTTCCAGATTACCCTAAGATCCTTCATTTTTCCAGCACAATTGAGTCTGTTGCTACGCGATATACGATATAATGAGGGGAAGGCTTTCATCTATTTGCCACGACTTATTGTCAGTGATTGAGTCGTAACGGCAAGCCACGACTGACGATAAAGATAAGTCTCTCCACTTTAGGCTCGATGATAGCTTGCGACTCCTATGTCGCGGTTTATAATGCTATGTAATTTCAATTAGAATTGCTCATCGATTTTATCCGCAATTTCAACACTCGATTTTTGGCTCGAAATTTCGGCTAAGAACCTTCACTTTCTCTCACACCATCCGATGTCCGATCGATATCCTATTTTGATACTATAGTCTTTCCGGTCACTATCAAAACTTTTCTTAAAACTTATTCGGGTTTGAAGGATTCACGATATGATTTTCAAAACAATGCGCTTTGAGATAATATTGTTCGACGAATAATAGCGCTTTAATTCCAACGGATATTTCAGGTTTGAAATTTTGTCAGTTCAAGAAAAACTTCTCGCGACACATTGTCGGTCGCTGAAAGTCGTGGCTTTTGTCTACTGCTGACCGATTTCGTCTATACCACCTGTATGTCACCTCAATCTCTGCCGGTGCGGTGCGTACGGCATACGTCTCGGTGCAAGAGTGGCAGTACGAATCAGTGCAGATTTGAAAAATATCGCGCTCCCACTACATTTGTTACCATGCTTGTCGCTGGTCGTCATGGTGGTGGCGACCGGTAAGCATCAGATCCCATCCAATCAAGTCACGAGGTTGCAGCCCCACCGCGAAGAGCTTGTAGTACCTGCTAGTCGAGAATCTTAGTGGATCACCGGCTTTATCGGTCGGAGGGAGGCGATATTTCAAGGTCATTAAGTGGTCAAGAGACGCTCGTGTTCAGGATAATATCACCTGCCCTTTGTGGTCGTGATCGCTTCTTGGAACTATTGAGTCTACTCAGATTGACCTTGCTTTGATTGCAACGATAAAATCATGTTGTACGGACTTGTTTATGATTTGGAGAGTGTAATATATTATACTCTTCATTTCTAAAGCTTAAAAAACTGGTAATGAGAGCGTCTCTAACGGTAAATTAAAGAACAGAAGATGAATTTGAAATAATTACGATTCAAACGAAATCGTTATCTTATTTAAAGCAAATAAAGTTTTTCAGAAAAGAGAAAAAATTATTTCACAATTTAACAGAAAATTATTAATCAATCAAATAATATTGATAAAATGTATATAATGAAAAGTATATGTACTCTGTAAAAATTTTTTTTTCTTATAAACAATAATAACCTGTTCGTTATTGAATATATTTGAATTTATTTAATTTTAATATAGTTTAACATTCTTTTTTTTTAATTACAAAAATAATATCATTCAAAATGTATTATTCTTGTAGAAGGTATAGTGATTTGGAAACATTAATCAATACGAGTGTTATTTGGTGGATGGACTAATTATGTGTGGATGAAATTGAGTTAGTTTATTTGTAATTACTGATACAGTAATTTTTATGTAACTCATCCATGATAATAATTTGAAAATCACATTTTTGTAGTTGCGTTACTTTTGAAGTATGAAAATGAAACAATATTATAATTTCGAAAACGCTTGCATTCTGGAGAAAGTGCAGCGATTAGGTATATAACTACTTCTCGACGGATAAGATATTATTGCAAAATTAAAGTAAATTGAGGTATTATAAAAGTGGCCGCGAGTTTAATTTAAAATGTGATTTATCTTCCAATTTTATTCACTCTCAATTGTTCCATTTATGAGTTTAGTTGATCTAAAATAATATATTATTCTAACGTCTTACACATACAGAATTATACATACATATTAATGTTTTACATAATTATACGATATTGTATGCTATTACAGATTATTTTTTACTTTATAAACTGTAAAAAAATAAATATTGCAATTAATATGACACACATTTCGTTAATCGAAATGGTAAAATGCCCGCAGGGAATTCAGAAAATTCAGATTTTCCCGGATGCGGTAACATTTTTCGCAATAAATTGTTTTTAGTGCTTTAGAGATGCTTATTAGGAATCAATCATATTAAATTGCTTGTCAAATTAAGTTATAATAATATTCCAGTTTTAATCTAAGAATATATATTTTAATAAATATAAATCATAAAAAATTTCTTTTTAGAAACTCAAATTACAAGAGATGTTTCTTATAGATTTTGAATCTAAAAAATAAATCGTTTTGCTCCATCACGATTAGTTTTTTAGATAATTAAAAAAATGGTAGAAAATCTGTGAAAATTAAAACATTTGAAAAAAGGGCAAAAATAAATATGACATTAACATGCGATTGCAAAATAATTTAAATATATTTAAATATATTTTGATAAATTAAATAGTGCAAGAAATAAAAAAAATTTTTTCTGTGTCATACGTAATTGGCGACTTGGCCGTTGAGCCTCAAACAATAGTGAAGGGAACAGTAGATATCAGCTTAGAATTAATTAACGTCTATTGTTCCTCTCATTACCGCTCGAAGCTCGACGACCGAGTCGTTGATTATAAAAAAAATTTTTTCTATTTCTTGCATTTTATTTAACTTACCAAAATATAAATAATTAAATCAGTTTTATAATTATATTTTAATGTCATATCTTAATGTCATATTTTTGTTCTTTTTTCAAATTATTTTAATTTTCATAGATTTTCTATCATTTTCCTTTATTATTTTAAAAAACTTGAGTAAGCAAAATGATTTATAAATTCGATGACCTAAAATCTATAATAAACACTTATTCTGGATTTGCGATTGTCTTAAAATTTTTTTTCTGTGATAATTAGCATACAAATATAGTCCTATTCTTTTATTTGTGTTAAATATTTTAAAATTAGAATAGAAGTCGAAATTTATTTTTAACGTCAAAAGCTTTTTTTTATTAATGTTTTATTAATGTTTTTATTAATATATTTAATAGAGTTTTTATTATGTGTATAGTATGATTAAGTGCAAGTTGTGAGATATTTGGAGCTCAATATATATAATATAATAAGATCAGTTATCATCTGTATAATGAATGTTTATTTGAGATTGTTTTATGTAGTTATATATATAACGATTTTGTCAATCGGAGCAACTTTTCGCGATGCTACTGGCAAGAAAAATCAATGCTGCAATTTCTCAAAAAGCAGTCTTGTGTAACTGGTCAATAGCACTTATTATACAATTATGATCAATCATACGTGCGCGATGAAACGCAGTGAGCGCCGAGCATGTGCATATCTAAATTTACTCCGTATACTTTCATTATAATTGCGTTTTTTAAAGAAAAAAAATTGTCTTAACATATAAATATTTAAGAAAATAAAAATAGTAATCTCCGATGTATCTTAGAACCTATTGACTATAAAAATTTTCGATTGCATGTTTCATTGTTAAATTATTTCGACCGCAAACAATGTATGATCTACGTCCTTGCCGATCCCGTTCCCGCAGTTTGTACAGGCCGACGTCATTGAACGCATATGATGAATAACAATGTGTGTGTCATGATTTTTTTTTACGATCCGGTAATGTAGCTACAAACTGGTAATATTTCGTATATCGATTCCATGTCGGAAAATTCTCCGACTGGAATTGCCTACGATGTATGACGGTTCTTCCATATTATATTAAATTCCTCTTTTACTGATGGGTGTTTTCTATATTTTATGAATAATTTTTTAGAAAATTAATACACATACTATTTTTCCATTTACTAGGACATTCCGTCCCCTCTCCTATGTGCGTAAGAACGCTCGTAATGAACTTGTCGAGCATATTTTAAGGTTTAGATAAATTGAATATATATAATAAAGGCTCTGAAAAAATTGGGTTAATAACCTATTGGAGTCGACTAACTAGTTATTAATGCGTAAAAATATGTATTATCATATATATTACAAATTAAATATGCATACTGTTAAAGCAAAAAATTGTCATAGGCAATGGCATTTTATTCTATCGTCGTAACGGAATATTAGTAAAAATTTTTAACTGGTAGTAATCACATTTTAGTAGAATTTCATTCAATTATATCCGAGTAACATCAAGTTGCCATACAAATTATTATACATTACTCCGTAATTATATTATATGATAGTATATAATAATAATGTAAATTAAATTATATTATATTATAAATTATAATGTAAATTATATTATATTATATTATAAATTGTGTATTTATAAAGCCATAATTTTCATATATTTAGATGTGCTTATTAAACATAATTAACTGTAAACTCTGAACTTGAATTCTCTTTGCGCGGAAATTCATTGATTATAATATCGCTACTGTGCAAAGCTACTTTCACTAATATCTTTCATTTTAGCTCTTATCACAATGATGTGGAATCATCAGCAATTTTTTGCATCAACAGTAATTTGTAATAATATATATTCTTACATACTAACACACATTGTGTCGACTTTAATAAACTTTTATTATACTAGTTTTATGATTTAGAAATATTTATTAAAGTGAGTTTATATTGGAGCTATGTTAAAAGCTATAAGAGTGGCGAAAAATGCTAATCAAATCTATTTTTCTTTAATGTGTTTATAGTGACTTTGTGATGATACCATTATATATCTTTGTAATGTAGAAAAATACATTGGATTAGTGAAATATCTATAAAGTGTGTATAATATTTTATTCAAATAGATTTCTAATTATTTCCAATAGTTTCTTTACTATTCCTGTAATTTTTCATAAAGTATTCTAGCTTAACTAAACCGTTTCCAAAAATTTGCAATTTATTTAAACCTTACCGTGTTACAATCTTATTATAAAAATACCTAATATAATACCATTTTATTTTTCTTATAAAAATTTGCTATTATAAGTCTCTATATTACGTATAGTTAATACAAATAAACATTTCTACTTACATGTGTTTAATTTAAGAGCCTTTACTTTATTCCATAGTTTATCTAAAATAAATTGTTGCAATAATACTTATCTCTTCCGTGCCATAAAGATGATCTCACAAATATTTCACTAATTAACTTTTCAGTATTCATGTTTTTTATATATAATATATAGTTAATGAGAGCATTTTATAATAAAATTTAAAATTTTTCTTTCTCGATGCTTTTCAATTCATCGCTGGTTAACTACTAACAATAAGCACTTTGCGTTGCTTTAATATAGATATTTACATATATGTAAGTCAATGCATTGATTCTCACTGCTTCGTCAATACTCTTATCGTTTATCACTTCAACGCAAATGCACTCTTAAATAGAAACATTTGTTAGTACTTAATTTTTTTATTACGATATTAAAACATTATAATCTCTCTCTTAACGATTTAAAAAGGAGAAAAGAAATTTTTTCTACACAATTTTTTTTACAAAAAATTTTTTCTCTGTTATTTTCTCCAAGCAATTAATCAGTTCTGATAAGATTTACATATAACAAGTAAAACGTAATAGGTGAAATGAGAATAATAACAGTTATTGTTATTCAAATTTTAGAATATTGATATTTTTATGTAGGTAAAATATTTTATATTTTTATACAGCAAATAATTATTTTTCTAATTAGGTTTCGAACGTATTAATCTTGAATTGTATTAATATCTGTGAATCTCAACATTTTGAATGGGTGTCTCGTGCTCGCAAGGCAAATGAGTTATTGGCCAGAGTCTTTAAGTATGAGATTAAATTGATACAAGATAAAATTAATCATACAATATTCTTAGGTCTATACATTCGTGAAATTGATAATGTGTAAAATTGCGATTTTCGATAACCTTGCAACGCTTAAAAAATTACAAATAAACCATTCTGCAATTTCAATGTATGGTTTCCGGTTTTTGCTTTTTTGTAACTGTACTACCTGTTTCCTCTACTTTGAACGAAAAAAAGAATGCAATGTATATTTTTTTTTTCAATTTATATAAATGGGCGTCCTTTGTTTACTGATCAAAGACTAAAGATTAATTGCAATGCAAGCTGAAAAGTATCAATAAATATCTTGTAATATGTAATGATAATTGAACTACAAACTTGTACAATAAGTACAAAAAGTATTCGTACACTATGAAAGTATATTTTTAAAAAATTTTATTTTTAAAAACATTATTTTATAACTTATTGAACAAAGAATTAATAAAATAGATTGTATACTTCTTAAAATCATTCATCTAAAAAGATGTGTAATAATTGAAGTATTATCTTAACAAGTAAGCAGAAATGAAAAATTGTATTACTTGAATATACAAAAGTATTTGTATAATATTGAGAAATTTAAATTTCTAAAATCATTAACATGCAAAATCCTTTTATTTATATTAGGAAGAATAACATATTTTATGAAGTTGCTTATTAATATTTATTTTTTATAAAAAGACATATACAAATTTTCCCTGTGCATAAATATTTTTTGTACTCACTGTAGTGAACTTAGTGACATGTAAATTTAAATGATTGAGCTTTAGTAAAATTACCTTATTAACACAGCAACAATATATTTTAAGTTAAATATCGAATTGTCACATAATTCAAGAGCTTTAATAAAGCTTAATAAAACATAAAAGCTTTTAAATAATTAGATATTGTAAGTTTTTGAGTACTCAATTAGTACTCAAAGATTTAAACTGATAATGAAATTCTGACGCCGCTTATATGTAAGTAAAAATGAAAGTAATTGCATCTTCATGTAAATACGGATGTATGATATCTTAATTATAATTTTCATATTTTCACAAGTTGCACTAATTGATATCTTCTTTTTTTTGGCATATAATCGTTTAATACACGTTGTTATGGTCTACGAATACGCCGCTAATTATGTACACATATAATTTTGAGTTTCGATGTCCCGTTAACCTCATATCGCAATCAACGAAGCTTGAATGCGGCCATCGACATTATCATGATAACTGGTTTTGCTGATTATCTGCCCGCTGTATTTCCGAGACATCATCGGTATCAAATACAGCAACATAATTCCGCGTCATTTATTTAGCCTGAAGCTATTCTATTTCTATCCTCTTGTCGAAAGATTATAAGACACTGATTTCTGAAGTAAAAAAATGAAATTGTGGCTCTATGCTCGAGATGGTGCAACAACCACTGCAAAGTCAATGTACCGTAGGAACGTCCACATTTTTAAGTAATTTTTTTTTTTTCAAAAATATGTATCTCTTATGCAAATAATATTTAAGCTAAGAATTTCAAAGCTAAGAATTTTTAACTATATTATATTTCCATAAATATTTTTATGAATAACAAGCATATAATATTCAAGTAATACCTATTTGAGAAAAAAAGATTACGGAAAAGGAAAGAAATAATATTAGGTGTAGTAAAAAGAAATCCATTATTTTTCCATTCAATTTCATGCAAAAATAATGGATAATTTCTTTTTACTACACCTAATATAATAATTTACTGAACATTATAGTTTTAAAAAAATGTAGATATTAAAGATAAAGATATCTTTTAATTGAAATTACATTATCTTTTTATTATAATAAATTAATAAATATTTTTTTATTGTCTAAATAAAGATTTTATAAATTTAGATTCTACAGAGAAATGTAGATTTTTAATAACCAATTGTGATATACAAATTGATATGAAATCATTCCATTTACATTGATTTTATAAATCACATATATTATGTATATTATAACTCACGTCAACTTTGAATTATTTAAAAATAGTTATATTCTTAAAAATAGTTATATTCTGTTTGTAGATTAAATATTTTTTATATTATTCTGTATATTATTTTATATAACAAAATCTATATTAAATATTTACTATATTATTTATTAATCATGTATTTCTAATTAAACATTAATCAAAATGTTGTATGAAAAAATAATTTTATATAAAATTTTTATGAAAATTTATTACTTTTTATTTGTGTAGCGAATGGAATGAATGTGTAAGTCAAAACGTAAAAATCAGATTTATGATAATAAGCATTACTAAGGTCAAACTCGTAAATCGCCTTATCTTAATTAAACACTGTTATTATTGCTATATCATTTCATCTATCTTATTGCATTATTGTTGCTAAATTAAGCATAAATTTCTTATAAAATTTTCTTTTAATAGTTGTGCTTTGTTATTCAAGGCCTTTAAAGCTCGGTGTGAAGCAAACAAGTGCGCAAATATCCCTTGAATAAAATAATTGTTGAGAAAACGAAAAGATATTTACGTTTCGGATAGTTCCTATTCACGAAAAAATCATGATCAATTTGCCATTTATTGAGCAGAACAACTTCCTCAATTTTAAAGCATCTTAAATCGTTGATAATGAAAGTCGTGTGATTGTCAATCTTTTTCTAAATTCGCTAGCATTTATTGTCTGTATAAATTGTCAGTATTATTCATCTCGTATGATATAAATATTATATAAATGTCATAATTGCTAATAACTATTGACTGCGTTTAGCAGAAAAAGCAACTTTGCAACTGTTATGAAATTCTTTGATAATTGGTCTCGCCCTTAAATCCTTACTGGATCCAAATGTATAAACCAATTATATTAAAGAATCATACAACAATTGGGCTGCTTTTTCTACTGAATGAAGCCATTGCTATCATAAGGATAGTCCATTATACGTGTTAATTTGCATTCATGTTTGCAGATGATTTTAAAAGGACGCATAGACATTGCGAGATTATTTCGTTCTTACGTCACATTATTACTACGCATTAAGTTCGTTCAGATATTCAATCTTATTTATTACGTAGTTTAAATTTGTAAAATATTTCTCCGGCATCGTGTACAACCTACGAATATGCCTACGCGCGTGCTCTCTGAAGAGAGAAACGAGCTTTGAAGCGAGCGTACACACACACACACACACACACACACACACACACACACACACACACACACACACACACACACACACACACACACACACACGTGTC
>Ga0157364_1003777_pt1 | contig 14833 bp, 6 predicted proteins | sample AttsexASBM2_FD_111476 | JGI IMG/M metagenome (GOLD analysis project Ga0157364, IMG submission 111476) | Fungus gardens microbial communities from leaf cutter ant in Ribeirão Preto, State of São Paulo, Brazil - Atta sexdens ASBM2 | ecosystem: Host-associated > Fungi > Mycelium > Unclassified ... | reverse complement strand
TATCGCTTGTCTCCTCGCGAGTTTCCCTGAAATTTATGTTCATTCGCGTTTCTTTACACAGCATTAGAAATGTAATGAAATAACCTTTTAGAAATTCATTTTACACTAACAAAAAATGGTTGCGATTATCATAATTTAATTACCATATAATTACTTATACGTAATCATTTATAGTTGGTGTCAACTATTGTCAATATATATTTTTTTTATTAAACTATAAATATAATTATTATTACTTACATTATAGAAGTAATAAAGATAAAAAGCTCTTAATTCTAGCAATTAAATTCCCATACAATTATAATCATAAATAATAATCAATAAAATATAAATATAATATATGGAAAGAACAATTTGCTGAAATATCTAAAAATTAGAATCTGAAAATAATTTTATTGAGCTATTAAAATAATTATGTAGGACAATAATTATGATGAACAATGTGATAAAAAATTCTAATAACCATCTTGCATCTTGGTATATATATATATATATATATATATATATATATATATATACACACATATATATATTACTATCTTATTGAATATAGTAATTATACCCATTGTGTCTTAAACAACAGTAAACGGGATTTTTGTGGAAAAACGAGAGTTTTTCTTTTTGACTTTTTTACTTTTTTTCGCCACAGTTCGTTCATCTTCGTGGACAATGATAGTCGATCTTATTTACACAGTCGCGGCGGGAAATAATTAGCGAGACAAACGAGTGAAATTACTCGGCTGCCGACAAGAAATAAATCAGGCGTTCTTCGCCCCGTGAAAATGCAGGATGGTTTAGGCGGAAGAGCGAGGAGTAACAGATGGAGTTAAGAAAGTATAAAAGAAGGAAAAGATGAAGAGATAGTAGGGAGCCCGAATAGATACTGTGCAAGAAGAGGGTGCCTAATGAAATAAGAGTTGTTAATAAGAAGCCGAGGGAGTACATACCATCTTTTGCCTCGAATCCCTTGAGATTATGCCGATACATTCATTCGCGATGCGTTCGCTCGATTCACAGCCGTTATTAAATCATTTCTCTCTCTCTCTCTCTCTCTCTCTCTCTCTCTCTCTCTCTCTCGCAAAAATCTCGCCCGCGCTAGATAAGCGGAAACAATAGACGTATAGAGTATGAAGTGCAATCACGATCACGCGCGCGTATGCAAGTGCTTGTCACGCTGCAAAAAAACGAAATCTCATTATACGTCGGGCGAGGCGGGAAAAACGGTCTAATAATACTGCACTTCATTACTGAGACGTAGTAAAGCGTTTTATATTCAAAACGCAATGTTCATGCAACTTATCACGCCTACGGTCAAAGAGGTAGAATCGGGGTAGCGCATGCCGAGTGCTGTTTACTTTTTATCAGGAAAAAGAGGGAAGAAGAGAGGAAGGAGAGAGAGAGAGAGAGAGAGAGAGAGAAAGAGAACATTGTATCACGAGGAATATAATGATTTATGGAACTTGGAGCAACCTTTACCAGGCTTTATCGAAAAGCCATTATAACCATATGGATTTATGTACTTCCCTTAGATACTTACCAATGTTCATCGGACATCCGCCGTCGCCAGACGTTGCTAACTAATATTAACTAGATGCTATTTGTAACGACGAATCTTGTAAAATGTAAAAGTAATAGCCAGATCTTGCGTGACATTTCTACGCTTCTGACGTTTTTCCTGTCCTACTCAACTATTTATTTGTTGTATTTTTCTCATTTAAATATTTACGAACAATTTAAATGAGGTACACGTGATTTATCACATTTAAAAGTATCTGATAACTCTTGATTGTTTATATATGATTTATGAAGAATGACATGCAGTATGTAGTTTCATGAAGAAAAGAATGATATATAATCGTTTCAAGTTTTAATCGCGCGCGTTGTATTTTCTTCACATTTCATTTATCTTCGTCCACTTTAATATATTAATTATAAATTTATTATTTAACGCTATCTGTTATACCATTTCCCACCCGCAGTATTAATTTCAATGGCACAGTTCCCAATGAAATTTAGATTTAAAAAATGCAAATTTAATTCAAAATGAAATTTAAATTAAATTTATCAAAACATTTCGCAATCTCTTATTTGCAATAAACCTGTATAGCATTTTGAAACATAAATATGCGCGAAATATTATTATATGCGCGAAAATATCTCGAATTACCCTTTACATAGGTATATTTGACATTTGAGAAAGATTTAATTAACATTTATTTCCACGTCCGATTTTAAATTTAACCTCATATCTAATCCGTTGGACCGTCTCTCAACAATTTCTCAGTTTATGTCCGCGATTTCATTCTCTATTATTATACGTCCAGAGAACAGAAAGATAGAACGCTTCCGGCGACGTAGTGCAATAAAGAAGGATTCTGTTAATTAAAAGCGAGTACAATCTTCGCATTTGTCCGTCCTCTCGAGACTAAGTTAATACATCTCTCCTTCGCGTACCTTTCCGCACTTTCGCGGAAAGTTTCGTAAAACTTACCGGCAATAAAGCCGGTACCATTTCTGAAAATCTTTTGGCTATTGGCTCCGGCACCGGCTCGCTCCCAAGTTGTTGTTACGTCGGTGCAGATGTTGTCGCCGTCCGCCGACTCGACGACTACAACAGCGGCACCGGAAAACGAGAAAGAACCTCATTGAAAATAACGAGTCTTTAAGCAGTTTCGTAGGACATTCCACGTGCAACTTTCCACGCACACTACGGAGACGTTCAACGAGCCTCGAAAGTCTCTCGCCTCGAGCCTGATTATTAAAATCAAAAATAATCTCCGAAAATGGCCGGTATTAGATGATTTAAAGTCATAAAAAAAGTTGTGTTTCATTTTCAAGGGAAAAAAATCACTGAAGCGTAAATTATAAGACCAAGTACTTTTCAAGTATCGATAATGATTTCTTGCGAACTCGTGGGACTAAGGTGGAAAGTGGCGAAAGTTACACGTTCGAGATCGAGTATACTGGTACTAGTATCAAAGTCGTCGTCTCACGACGTGTTCGGGAAACGTGCACGACTGACTTTTGGCATGTCTCCATAATTGATTCCTCTCTCACGACGACGTCGGCGATGAGGGCTCATTACTGTTGCCTTTATCTCAATTGAAGTTTTCTTTGTTACTTTTGTACTGCAAAGTATAGTCGTGATTTATTTCATCGTAATATGTGATTTACTTTCCGTAAAAGTGTGAAGTTATGTAAACGTTTTTAGAGTGAACGTCATGAAAGATATAAGATGGTTTATCCGTTCTAATCAAGCCGGCGACTGGAAATATAGTGCCTTTGCAGTAAGAATAGACTTTTAAGAAGTATGTGCTGGATTTTTCCCATCTAGTTTCGACTTATTCAAGTTCTGCTTAACTTTGCAGAGCTGATGATAGATCTATGTATTCAATTATAAATCTTTTTGCAAAAAATGTCAATTTTTTTTATACATTTGTACATTTTGTTACATCTGTAAATTTGGATCATTAAATATAAATATAAATAAATACTTAGTGCTTATTCTTTTTTATACAAGTTATATCATTTTGATTCCTTAAAATTAATTAGTGCTTCGATGAAGTAAAACTTCAGTTTTTAAAAAATTTAATTCTTGATTCAAAAGATGCAGTGACTACTTATGAAGCAAAAAGACTTCAAAATTAAAAATTCTTTTCTTTAATTTAAATTTCATTCATTTTTAATGTTACAGCTGCTTGAATTCTTAAGTTCGCAACTCGGACTTTTATTCCGATCTAACATTTCACTAACAATAAACATAAACTTAAAATGAAAATAAAATTCTAGAGTGAATAGAATTTCAATACCTCAATATTACTCACTCGTATACTTAGACATTTTATAAGTCTTCAAATTTAGCAATTTCGTTCATGGCTTATATATATTTTTTTTTTGATGATGGGTTTTTGAGTTCTATTTTCATATTTTATTAAAATTCGAGCATTAGAATGCGAAATGAACGCTAAACGAACGAGTGTACTCCGGAGGATCAGTGATTCGTGAATCAAGTTTGGAAGTAGTTCCAAAATAGCTCCGGGATAAACTATCTTTCTGCCATTCTATCGAGTTTAGAATGCAGCTACAAGTTTTCTATTGAATTTCAACGGTGCGCTGTCAGTTTCAAAGCTATTATCTCATCGAATATTTCGATGGTCGGAATAAAATTGACGTTACATTATAAAATTGAGCTTTCTAACACGACTGAGTTTATTAAGACATCAGTTTCGTTTGCTAGTAATGTCCCGTTTTCAGAGGTAATCTGCATAAGAGATCAAACGATCGAAAGAGGAAAAATGCGGTCGCTATACGATTGCGTCGGATATTCAGTCGCTCCGATGAAACTTTGACAATCCGGCGGTATCTCCGCCTTGAAGGATCCATAAAGTCTGAAGAGGTCTAGAAAAGCTGCGGTCGTGAGCGGCGTGGAAAAGGGTCGCAGAGGAACGGGTTGCAGGTGAAACGAGAATAACGGCGGAAAGGGGTAGAAAAGGGAAAGGGAAAGAGGGATAGAGCGGGGGAGAAAGATTGTCCGAGAGAGGATAAAAGCGCGAGCGTTGAGAGAAAACACGTGGGATTTCTTGAGGCATGTTGGTCGGTGGCGAATCGAGCAAGTTTCCCCGAGTTGGCTTTCCCAACCAATGCAGCCAGCGCAGCCGAAAGATGGCTGCTGATGGTGACCTCGCTGAAAGTTGGAGGAATTTTCTCGCGTTCTCACTCCTTTCCTCTCTCCGCGCCCGACCATGTATCCCGGACTTTCCGCTTGTCTTTACTCTTCGAAGGGAGATGGCAAGAACTCTGAGCTCCCCGTGTCGATTCAATCGCATGCCGGTGAATTCATATCCCGGCTCGTTGAATTTTTCTCGTGACGTGAACGGTTACAATGTAGATACATAGAGTATCTCCGACCAACCATAATCATAGACACAGAAAGAACGATTTTGCTGAAAAATCTAAAATTTTGCTGAATACAGATCTGAAAATAATTTTGTTTGAAATTCAAATTGGTCGCTAAAATATCAAAATTTTTTGCACGATTACTTATCATTTTTTCATTCTCATAATTATTTGGATGATCCAACAAAATTATTTTTAGATCTGTATCTAGCAAAATTTTTTAATCTTTCAGCAAAGTTGTTCTTTCTGTATATAAATATTTAGAGCATAACTCTCGCGTACGAAAAGAGAAGGAACATAAAAATTCTCTTTTCTCTCTCTTTCTCTCTAATAGACAGAATAAGAATTTGTTAAAAAGAGAAGAGACCAGGAATTGTGCTTTCTTTCTATCGTATTCGGTAAACATCGCAATCTGCCAGTCTACGGTATGCTCGGTCTATATTTATATTACTATATGTATATGTCCATGACCGCAATCCTTTCTTGTGATGAAATCTGTACGTTTGAAGTATATCTTCCGCGAGAGAGATACGAAAGTTAACTCGCTCGTTTACGCTCAAGCGCGTGACGTTATCGGGTTGTCACTACCATCGTTCGGAGAGACATCACGAGTACGATATAACGGAAAATAACAAAACGCTCTTACTGGCAGCTCACGTGTAATGTTACACGGTACGTGAAGTGGTTTATTCGCGGCTTATCTCCTAGCTGGGAAATGGCACAAATCTTCGTTTCTCCGTGATACGCGAACGCGGTTTTATCGTACGAGTAGACATGGCAGAAACGACCAGCGTACATCCCAAAAGATATGAGATATGGAACGCACACCGTGTTAGATGAGGCGCTTGTCTATCCGATGTAAGATTTTCGTAGTACGCCAGATGTCACCAGATATGCGGAAAAAGAAAATCGTTCTCCGAGTCGAAAAGTACATGTATGCTTTATAGGAGAATCTTAAACATCTTCCACACAGCTCACAGCATAGCTCACGGCACAAACTCACGATATTCTACCGCTGAATACATCGTTGAAAGCGAGACAGACGGCGAATTGTAAAGGTTTCACATAAAGGTATCTCACGCGGGCAAAATCCACCGTAATTAACGTGAGATTCATACACTGCGATGAGTATCGTTGCGCGACGTAAAAGCTCTCGTTATCCCCGCCGACGACGATTCCCGTCACGTTCAACCTCGGATGCGTTCCACTTGACGCTCGCAACACTCATGAAATCATTCCTTGTTGTTTATCAAATGTTAAACAAGAATGAATGAACGTTCATGAGCGTTGCGAGCGTCAAGTGAAACGCATCCCTAGTCACGCGTGAGTCCAGAGCGGTATAAGACAACAGTGGACGCATCGCGTCACGTGAATTTTCACGCGGATTTCAGAAGCGGGCGTCTCTCTTTTGCAGGTTTCCATGCGTTAAAATTCACTCCCCGGGGGTTGTAACGGTATCCTTACCGCCCCGGGGCGTCGCTTCCTTCCATTATGCATTCCTTACTATTGTTGCTGTGCCGCGCCGCGCCGCGCCGCGGAACAGAGTGCTCCTGAAACAGGTAATTTCAATGAATTACTGCAACGCTTTGGTGTTGCCGACACCATCGGTACGCTTCCGCGACCCCCCGCGTGTATACGCTACATTTCCAGGTGGCGGAACGCGCCTCGGGGCGGTTACAGGGCGGCGCGACGTTCTCTGGATATTACGCGGATCTACTTGTCAAGCATTAACGTGTCTCAACTACCGAAGTTTTGCTGGCTAAGGGTTCGGTAAGCGGGAACAAGACTGGTGCCCGTGTAAATAGCTGAAAACTCGAGGAGATAGTACCGTTATAACTGTGTAATATTACGTACAAGTATATGTTACATATTAATATACGTTTTTGTCCCAAAATTGCATCCGGGAAACATGACAACTTCTACAGAAATGCGCAGTCTATTCTTATTACAACTATATATTTTAAATTAAACAATTCAATCACAGAAATGAATTGATTTATATTTTGACAAACATACAAAATATAATAATATAATAATATAATAAATTGAAAACAACAAAATATTTAATTCGAGATTAGATTATCATTTTTTCTTTGATATCTAATAATGTTTGTTGGATGATTATTTGCAGTCTTCTTATTATTTGCATAATTAGATAATTTTTATGATAATTTCTTCTTTTCTTTTTTATTAAGTGCACAAAGAAATAAAGGCAAGATTCAATGGGAGAGATAATAAATTATATTATGACAGAATATAACGATCATTATTTAAGTGGTGCGAGAAGGATAGTTGTTGCGTATTCTTTGAGTATATTTTCCGGAGAAAGCCTGAGGTCTCTTTATACAAAACTGCAAACGTCCGTAGAAAAAAATGAATTTACGCAGGAGGGATTAAATTTGCAATTCTGCTGATGGATGCGAGCACCACCGTCGTGCTCCGCCACGAAAGGTTTTAATTATGAGAATAAAATTAATTTACGGTATCGCATGAGCAATTTCAACGCGGCGTGCCGGCTTACCTTGAATAATCGCGACGTCGCTTTTCTCTCGTTTTGCCTCCTATTTAGGATAGTAAGCGCGGCGTAGTGCGCTATCGAGGCGGTTCTTTGAAACGTTTGTAAACGTGCGATTTACATTGTGATATTATTCGAGGACAACACGGTCGATTATTCTGCTATCACGCTGCGGTGTGTACAATCACCGAAGCATTAGAGAGGTTCTCTTCGCTACTGTGCACGTTCGATGCTGTTCGACGTTTAATTTTCTAAATGGAGCGGCTCGCGAACATCTCCATTTACCGCTACGCTTTACTTCGCGTTCTACTGTACCTCTTTGTACACCATTTTCCTCATTGGGCATAATTGAACGCCAACTTCGATAATTTATTTCGGAATCTTTAATGAGGCGTTAATCTTTCGAATCATTATCTTTCGTCAAATAGAATTCCGTTCAGAGCGCGATTTAATTTTTTCGTAATTTAATTGTACAGAGAAAAGACGATTTTGCTAAAATATCAAAAAATTTAGCTAGATAGATCTGAAAATAATTTTGTTGGATCATTATAATAATTATACAGAACGTTTAAACGTCGATAATAAGCTGTAAAAAGTTTTAACATTCTAGTAATTAATTTGCATCCTACATAATTATTTTGCCCAAAATAATTTTCAGATCTATATCTGACTAAATTTTTAGGTACTTCAGCCATTTTTTACGTGTGCAGTTATTTATTCCATACGGTAGGATAGTCTTTCGCAATGTTTCGTTTGGGAACTGTAACATTAATTCACGATACAAAAATGCAGAGTTACGCTTCTTCGCACAAACAGCCATATGCCGTTTTGCTATCGTTAGTTTTAGAAAACGGCATCACGTACACAGTTCGTTTTGAGTCCGACGCGCAATATTGAATAGAAAATCTTTTTTTTTTATCTGCTTTACATAGCGGATGCATAGCGAACGATATTGCTTTCCAAGGATTGAAATTATCCCCTGAATGACACAGATGTCGCAGAATGCATCATCGATGCATACGTGTCGTTGAATAAAGGTCAGTACTGGCGCTGTACGTGATAAAAGGAGAAAAAAAAATCTCTATGTGTTTCGCATTCATCGAATCAGCATAGAGCAACTCTGGTAAAACGTTAAAAAACTAAATCTACCCTTCTATGTGCATACCGAATTCCATTATTCTGAAAGCATGCTCGCCGTATTTTACGATTACTCGCATACGCGGAGTACCGACTAATTATATTTATTAAATTACTTCAATGTAATTGATTAACATTAATTAATTTGATCGCGTGCTTCTTGACGAGTTATTTTCGACAAGCGTTGATGTGTTTATAGTTTCGCGCTACTCTACTGACGAATAATCAGTGTTGATTTTTAGTTTTTCTATAACGACGAATTTTAATTTAATTGAATATTCGCTTGACAAAAATAAAAGGAAAGCTTATTTTTCGATAATTTAATCAGAATTATTTTTCGCTAAGCGGAAAAGATGGCCGAGAATTGTGAGAGCACTTATTATTAATTGATATATTATAGCAACGGGAATTGCGAGACAGGCCGCACATTAATTAAACACGAGAAAGACGATAATGAAACGGATGCAAACGAATGACGTGGCGCTAAATTTATGATCGAGTTGAAACTTGCTGGATATCTTTACCGTACAGCGCGTCTCGAGAAAGATATCACTGTTTTAACAAAGTTTTAATCGGCTTATATCGATGAGCCTGTAAAGCTTGCTTTGCACCTTATTACTTGCTGTTTAGCCACTACTTTTACTATGTTAGATTCTTAATCGACATAAGAAATAAGGGAAGTTCCGCGTGTCACGCTTTCAAACTTTCAAGGCAATGGTCTGTAATCTTCGGAGGTCTCTGGGAGGTCTCTTTTTTTCATTCACTGTCATTAAAACTTTAAGGCCTGTGGAGATCGGCCGGTGTAATTAAAGCACACTTGCCCGGGATGTTCATTAAAGGCGAGAAGTTAAGGTGCATTTCATCAAAAGTTGGTGAATGTCTCACAGTGACCCCTTTGTGTATCCCGACCTTTCACTCACGAGTTATCGTAAATAAGAGAAGCGTAAGCTTCTGCATAAGCAGTATTCCTTAACTTTACGATTCTGCGGTATTCCATCGAATTACATCATTCAGTTCGGTAATCGCTTCAGAAGATTACACCATAGATTGGTATGTTAATTTTGTTGTTCTACTCGCGTTTATAATTTAATATATTTACTTATTTCTTTAATGTAACAAATTTATCCCAAACATCCCAAACATTTTTCGATTATGCGATATTTAAAAAAATAAATATATTTAATTAAATATATTTAATAAATATATTTAATTAAAAATAGACAATTAAATTTCCCTTTTGTTATATTTTATTTTATTTAAACATATTGAAACGCGTAAATTTCGTTTAAATTGGAACATATTTGCGTTTGAGATATATGGAAAAGAAGAAATCAATAGAGTTGAAAAAGTGCATTATTTATAATGTATTGCAAAACAGTAGAATATTTGATATGAGAATTTTGGGAAATTGCTTTACAATTTATTATTAAATTTTGTCCTAGCATTTTTGACAGCATTTTGAACATTGTACAATTGGTAAGAGAAAAATGTTCGCGACCTGTGTAATTATCTTCATTTAAATAGAGATCATATACATAGTTTTTGATTCATGGATATTATAATGAGCTATACATAAAAACTTCAAATATACCAGTTCCTTTTACTCTTTTTCTTATCACATGATATGATTTTGTGTTCCGTTACGAATTAATTCTATTTAACATTTCATATATTCGAGTCATTCAGTGTTTCACTAGAGAACATTTATTTTACGATACTGACTTTAAAAAAGGTAACATAAAGCACACACCACTTAATGTATGAATATTTGTGCCACTGCCGAATGCAATAAAGATTTAATCCAAATGTAAATGCATGTCCACACTCAAACGCAAATGTACATTCGCATCGCAAGTTCCACTTAATGATCTTTAATTTACATTTGCGTGTTTTTCGTGTCATAAAATCTACTTATTCGCGCGCAGCACGCCATCATTAAAATATTATCCTTCTCAAGGTATCTTAGTTAGACAAAACGCATTTTAATTTGTAACAATATGTCACGTGCTTTCTCATTTTAAACGTATTGATTTTCACCAACTGTCGATGATTAGTTGTAAAGACGTTGCGCATAAGAATTGCATTTCAAATCATGATAACCAATAAACATAGAAACTGTAACGAATCGTAAATTTTTTGTGTAATTTTACAGATTGGATTTTTACAAAGATAATAATTGTAATCAATGAATATATATTGCAAATAAAAAAGAAATAAACAATGCTTCGTTGGACAGAATAGATTTGTTTGCTAGATCTGTCAAGCAAGCCTTTTTATTTTAACTTCTTTCTTTTTAACTGAATAAGTAAGGTCCCGGATATAATTTTGTTTGAAACTTTATTCTAGTTTAAAAAAATAAAAAATATTATTCAGAAGTTTTGAAATTTATTTTTATATACATTCCTCTATCACATAAGAGTTAATTAATATAAATTTTCATTACATTCCTTTATATTATACTTAACCCTTATGAAATAGAGGAATGTATTTTCAATACATTCCTCTATCTCATAAGGGTTAAGTATAATATAAATTTAACTATAACATAATATATTAGTAAAAAATATAACCATAAAATTAAAATTCTTTTTTTTTGGATGTTCTGAACTCTATCTAGCGTTATTAACTAGCGTATCTTAAAGCCCTCTATCTACCATATTTAAGAGATTAAGTACGATAAAGTAAGATAAAGTTTAATTTTTTTTTAAACGTATACAATTCCAATCCAAATAAAGCATTATACGGCGATAGCTCGCATGTCATAATCCCTCAAATAGTTCAAGATCGCTGACAAATTTTCCACTGCCTTAGATGTCATATCGGTGAACTTTTGAATTTTTCCACGTTAATTATGAATGCGCCAACTCTTATTTGCCATGGACAGACGAAGCGGGACAGCGAGTGCGCCCGTTTCTGACGCGGAATATATTCGCGGCATTTCCGGCACGTGCGCTACGTATGGGATTTATGCTCGTCGTCCATTTGCCTGCCAGATTTAAGTTCTGACTCGCGTGTCCCTGGGATCAAATGCCCGGCGGGTCGGGTATCAACGGTAAAGAACGGCCCTCGGATGCTGAGAGCCAAATCGTGCCGGGAAATTACGCGATCCGTCGTCCTTCTCGACGACGACGATGCCGCTGCCACCGCCACCACCGCAGTGACCCCAGGAAACAGTTGTTAGAACAGCCATTTCCTGTGTTGCGGAGAAAAATTAAGCGATTTCGACGGAGGATGGAATCTTCCCCTATCGTCGGTTAAAATTCCTGGCACGTTCTAACGCTCGATTTATTTCAATGCCCACTTTCCTGTTGGAAGCTTAATAGAAAGCTCGCCTCGCGATCTTAATAGGTTTTCTTTGTGCGTCCGATTGCACTGCCGTTCCTCATTCGCGCGTTTCATCGCAAATAATTTCGCATAAGCGCAGAACGACGATGGCGATGTCGACGATGCGAAACGCTTCCTCCTCGTCGAGAAATACGCGGCTTCGTCGAGTTTTCCCATGAAATTATCATGAATGGTGCGATTCTCTTCAGAAATCGGTAACTCGAGAGGAAAGTACACATTCACCTTCACCCCCGACAGCTATTATGAAAATCGTCATTGCAGAAATTAGTCGCCATTTTTAAGTATATTGCATTGTCGCCGACATATTTTCAAAATATGCTTAAAATAACCGTTAAAATAAACAAAAAAATGTAAATGCAAGATGTAAAAACATTGAAGCAATCGAGATTTAAATACAAATGTATGTCGGAGCGATATTCCTATCACGGTGTTTATTACTCGTGGAAAAAGCTTGCCGAGCAATGCATGGATATGGAGAGATAATTAACGGGAACGTACGCAAAGTTGAAAACCAATTACGTAATGCTTCGTGTAATAGCGCCGCGTTGTCGCCCCACAATGGGGGCATAGCTCTGTAATAAAATAATAATAACGGTCAGATATATAGGAAAGAATACGAGGCGAGAGTTTTCATCTCTCGTCGTAAATTCGTGACCAGCCTGGGGAAAATTCGCCCCGCTTTATGCGCGCGTCTCCGTATAAGAGCTGTATTTTTTCCCCATTTCCTTCGCAATCTGTGTGTGTATGGATTGGGACCGCGTCGCGTCGCGTCACGTTGCGTCATCGAAGGAAGCGTAAAACACCTTGGCATTAAATATGTAGGACGGCGATGACTTGAAATCTTTCTCAGACGTTATACGACTCAAACCACCATCGGCTCCGTCACTTCTCCTCTCGTCTCTCGGGTTTTCCTTTCCGAAGCTCCCTTGACGTCGATTTCTCGGTTTAGCCGCAACGTGCCATACTTACCATGGCATTCTACCCCATCTCGTTACCTTTCGGCGGCTATACTTTTGCTTGCACTCCTCCTTCATCCTCATCCCTTCGCCTCCGTTCCACCTTTTCCGACACTCTTTTCTCGCATTCGACGATCCTCTTGAGATTTACTGCCTACCATACTTGCTGCGTTCCTCCCGCGTACCGCGACGATGCTCTCTTCTTCCTTCCCCGTTTTACTTTTACGTCTCTTCCCGCACCCCACGTCGGTCTTTCTCTTCCACGAAGCGTCGCAATTCCAAACCTGCCAATTTTGATTTATATCCGCGCGATCGCGTATCGGTTACGACCTTATACGTCACGCCGTTAGACGAATCGCGACTCTTCCGGGCCTCGAGCGTCCATCTTTTCTAATACGTTCCCGTTCTCTACGTCCCGGGCATCTCGATACTTCGTGCTCGATGGTGCGCGACGCACACTCGATTCATGCGTCCCATGAAATTCCTACGAGTCTGAAGGAGGACATGGTATTAACCTCCAGAACTGCGGGATAGCGGACGAACGATGGACCGATACACTGCGTTTGCTGCCCTCTTCATCTCCCTTCCTCTTCTTCTCTCGTCTCTTCTTCCTGCCTGGACATCGAACGAAATTACCAACGGTCCTTCTACCCACTCCTCCTGATTTATCGTTTTCCTTCCAGAGCTATGATAACGCATCGGTTTATATATCGGCTGCACGAGCTCAGGTTCATATATGTGATTTATGTAGTATTACCTAAAAATATCCTGCACGAGAACAATTTTGGTATATTCAACGCAAGTATATGCAGCGAGCGACGATGTTGAGTTTTTCGATAGCTGCACGTATAAAATCCAACGAGAGACAATGTGTATAAATTAAAGACGAAAAATAATGTGTGGAATCGCTGTAGATGCATAAATATATAAATAGATATATAGCATGAGATAGTTCCGTTCGCTAATTGTGCGTCGTGTTGCGACATTATTGTATTATTATATTTCTCTTCGCATATAGTTCCTATATTCTCTCTCAAACGATCTAATAAATTATTATCGAAAAGCTGTGAATAATTGCTGGTTATTACGATCGCAGTTATAAGTATAGCACTGGAAATCAACGAGATCTCATTTAAAAAATCGGTTAGTAATAGATTCTCAATCGACGATATCAGATTATTGGAAACTGCGAACGATGAACTTGAAAGTACAAAAAGTGTATAAATATTAGAGATATGTAGAAATTTTAATCTTTTCTTTATTTTTTCTTTTATTTAAATATGTAAGTTTTTTTTATTTTTTCGATCCTGTCATTTAATTGACGACAATGTCCCTCAGCCATTAAAATTTTCACTTGGTTTAAGGAATTTATAATAGAGAACATCACTTTCATATCTCATCAGATACACGGATCTTTACGTCAAAATTACCGTTTTTCAAACAACAAAATCAATATTTATATACATTGTGAGACATGTAGTATTCGCGTCAAAAATTAGAGCGAAGTAATTTTCATGCTTTAGCAGCGTTTTTTCGTTGAAAGTCATATCGAATGCAGTGTCGAATGGAGCTTTTTGTCGCTCATTATGTTTATTATTATTTTGTAAAGTTATGTGCATTAAATTATAAAATATGGCGTTTTAAATAATTCAACATCAACTAAATATATGAAAAGACAAAAAATTATTTGAATTTAAAATAATTGTAATCAGAACAATTGAAAAAAAGACTAACTTCTGCATACCCTTAATTTGAATTAGAATTTAGACACCAGTTACGACACCATTACGACGAATTTCATTTCACAAATACGGAAACATCTCTCTCTCTATTAATTAGCAATCCAAAATAATTAGCAAAGCAATTATCTGTAATCAATAATATTATAATATCCAATTATATATATACACACACACACACACGCGCGCGCGCGCGCGCACACACGCACACACGCACACACGCACACACACACGCACACGCACAC
>Ga0157364_1003775_pt1 | contig 14835 bp, 9 predicted proteins | sample AttsexASBM2_FD_111476 | JGI IMG/M metagenome (GOLD analysis project Ga0157364, IMG submission 111476) | Fungus gardens microbial communities from leaf cutter ant in Ribeirão Preto, State of São Paulo, Brazil - Atta sexdens ASBM2 | ecosystem: Host-associated > Fungi > Mycelium > Unclassified ... | reverse complement strand
TGCATTATCCCATAGTAAATAGTATATCGTTCGTAATGAATAAAATTCTCTCTGCGTCATGAATATGTATTTTGTATTTTTTTAAAACTTCACGAAATGGATCAACAAGTTAATACTCAAGTCTTAATTATTATTAATAATCGCAATTAAGTCATCCGCAAATGTCTAGTTGAGTAAGAGTATAGCAACGGATCATGAATAATTCTGCAGTCATGTTGGTAAATTAATTAACGTCCTTATTAAAATTATGTAATTAATCATTTGTTCTTCAGAACACTTGTAGCTTATTTTCTTAACAAGAAGGGATATAAGTATTAATACTAGAGATGATTTATAATGGCAAAAATTCCATGTTGCCTGGAAAACCCTTCCAAGATGAAGTTTTATAGATCCTCGGAATATACGTAAAAAATATTAGCACACCGTAATGCAAGCAACAGCTTTTACTTTTTTTTACTTATATATATATATATATACTCATAATAATTAAAAATGTATAACTTTGATCAAAAACATCATATGAAATATATTTTGCTATGTTACGGTAAATCAATGTTAACATATTCAAAAAATATGATTGCAAAATATGATGAAACAACTGAAATTTATTAAAATACTTAAACATTATTCGTTTCCTTTTAGTTTGAAAATATTTACAATTTAAAATGCGTCATATTTTTACATACAATTAGAGTTGCACTAATTTAATACTTAATAGACAGAACTCGAGTGGAATATACATAGATTGTCTAGAAATCAGCTGAGGAGTCGACCTTAATTGAAAGATCTCCCTTGTCGGATCGAGGTATTAAGGCCGTAATTACGAAATTCCTTCCGAACATGACGATCCTGAATTATAATACAAATCGCGCCTGTCGAATAATCGAGCCAAGTTAATTGTAGGCGTCGATCCGTGTAATTCGCGCCATGATTAACTTATGGGAAACTTATGGGAACAGCCTGCGATGTCCTAGGCGCGGCAGAGCGTCGCGACGTCACGTCGCCTTCTCAAGAGACGCTTTCTCTCGGTTTCTTGTGCAGGTACGACGTGAAGAAGGTCCTCAATGGCACGCAAGATTACACGACGCTAGCGTTGTTCGATCGACTGAACGAATCACTGACCGTGTTAACACGTGATAACAGCAGTCTTGACAGCCACAACAACAAGATGTACACGTATGCCCTGATGAATTGGCGCGACGCCGGCTGGGAGCCAATCCTTGCGGTAGTCGAACGGCATCAGCAATTGCTGGTCCAGCAGCTGATGCCAAGCGCGGTAGCATTTCTTAACATCGAGGCGCCTGATTTGCCGTCTTGCGACGTCGACGGCGACTGCCCGAGTAAGTTCGCAAGAAATGCAATAATAAACGCATTCGCGTTTGTCTCTTTATGTGACAATTTTATCGTATAATTAATATGACACCGAGAATATTTCAAAACGGAAAATCGCGGTGTAAACCAATCTCTCTGTGATGTACAATTAATAATGCAATGTATATGTCATGGAAGCGATATTAAAGGAAAGAAAATATTTATTGAGTTTTTTATCTATAATGCACGATGCTGGTGCAACTGAGTTGCGATACGATCGGGGAAGATACTGTCAAAAATAGGATGGATTAATTGCGGTATAGGGAAAAGCTAAGGAAGGGTCCTCCCTTCGTACCTTTCTGATCGGGATCGATAGACAGCTCCCTCGATTCCGAAAATATCGCCCGATAATCCTAATGAGATAATGCTGTGCATTAATTATTTAACAGATGGCTTGGCCGACATGTCTTCTTTCCGTACCACACATATCGTAGCTATTATTCTGGGGTCGCTGCTGTTCACCTTTGTCGCCATCGCCGTCGCGATTATAATCCGGTGAGCGATCACTTTATCACGTTATACATCACATCGTTTACAGCCCGTAGCCAAACCGTAGAAAATGCGTCAACGCTCCCATTGTCCCTAATCACCAGAAATACTTCTTTTTTTTTCTCTGATGCATAAATGTATAATTTTAGAATTAATGGCAATTTTTCAAGAGTAGTGTCTTGAGTTTTGATTTAAATTGACTAGCGTTTTTTGTAATTTTTATTGAATAATTAGAAAATAGATAAGTTACGATAAATCTTCTCGCTTTATTAAATTTTATCTTCAACTTTATTAAAATACTTTAATACTAAAGTACTTTAATAAATGTAAGTAAAAAATATATTACTAAATATATTAATTGTAAGATATATTTAAATCTATATTATTTAATACAGATTTAAATTATCTATCACTAGAGAATTTTAATTTTTACAAAATAGAAAGCATTGAATAAAAATATTTCTGAAATTTTCAACGATTTTCCAAGCATTTATATACATACATACTTCATAAAATTCTTAGATCCTTGTAATTCTTAAGATTTAATATTGGATACGTTACAAATTTATTCTAGCAAGCGACTGCTTAAGAAAAGAATGTCGAAAGGTCCGTACAAAATCATTCTAACGACATCGGACTTCGTTTTTCCTCAAGTGCCTCCAGTAGATTCCAGAACGGTGAGTGGAATTTTATTCACGACATGACAGGAGCTTTTAATCCTTTCCTTTCAGTGCCGCCAAAAGGATTAAAGAATCCTCGCGTAGAATTACTAAAGTTATTAATGAAGTTTCTTAGTTGCTTCTTTTATCAATGTCTTTGATCATTCCTATGTGAAATATTCCGCAAATGCCGTGAAAGATATTAATATCTGTTGCTAAACTTGTCGATAAATTTACGTTGTTATAAAAATTCTGTAGTGTTTATCTATTATATTCTATGATGTTTACCTATTATATGTCTAAACAAAATCATAATCTGATGTCCTACGTATATGATGAAAACAATTTTTCACTGTCATTGAAATTGTGAAGTCGTGTTAGCACTGCGGACTAACTTTACTTTGCGGGAGAAATTCTTCTTAATATGATGCAATGCGTTCCATACGAGAAGACTTGCTACGGTCTTGATAGGATATATATTTTACTCGAGAGAGAATGGTCGCTATATGAGCTCCTAAATTATTTGTCTCACGTAGTAGAAATAGCTGATAAAAATGCTAAATGTCACACCGTGATACCAGTTCACACGACTTAATTGAATCGCTGAGCAGACTTTAAACACCATTAGTACATTAAACGTTATGAATACTCGTCGTAATCTTCACTTTAAAAAGTGATGTTTTTTTTTAGTGATTTGGACTTTTATGATTCAACGACTGCATGCTTGACATAAAAGAACGATGTAAATTTCTAGAATGTGATTTTTCCTCAAAGAATTTGTATTCACAAATTACTATAAAGAAATATATCATAAAAGAGATATCTGTAAAGCATAAAACAAAAACGATGAGTGTTTTATACAGCATTCCGCATAACTTATTTAAGCATGTAAAGCATTGTATTACCTAGCTTCGATTTCTCATTTCCATACTTAGGTACAGCTTTTTTTTGTGTCAAGGACTAGGCGGAGTTGAGATTTCGGTAAACATTTTTTGTAGCTCGAATCTATTACCTTGAATCTTACGTTCAAATGACTTTCACGATAAGACACATTTTATCGCACACGACTTGTGCGTGTTCTCAGGTAGACGAAGGCATCGAGGCGATGCTGTGCTGCTGGCTGCAGCAGCTGCAGGAGTTTGGCGGACCGGAAGTCGAGAAACCGGATTTGCTCCAGCTCGGAAGCGTGAATTCGCTGAGGCCATACCTGCAGGCTAGCGGCGGGAACATAACAAGACATACCTTTTTCAAGGATCCTCGCGCTAGATATAACGTGAGTATATATGTATAAAACACGATGTGCCATTTAACAATCACGCCGAATACACTTCGCTCTCACCTCGTCTGCAAAACTCGAAAGCTACATCTTCGATCCTCTTTATCTCGTTCTTATCTTGGCTACAGATTTTAATCTCTGTTGAACATATTGATCCAGTTAGGATTTACTAATATAATTTACGAGGAACGCGACATGCGATGATAGACACGTAGAAATAGTTCACCAATATTTTTTAGTGTCCAATTTTACATCGTTCCTATGTGTATATAAAAAGAGACTAGAGTGAAAATTAGTGCGGAGAAAAAGAAGACTTGTCCCATATATCTGCTTTCAAGGCATTATCGATATTCTACATTGTATACCTTCGCCCTTGCAAACAATTTCACCCTTGATCACTTCCGAGAATTTTCTGCTTGACATGATGCACGGTATTATCCGACAGCGCTAAGAATATATATTCCGAGACATATATCGATATTCATTTCCACGCGTCGTAGACGTCAGTCATACGGTGACGCTGATTAATGCCGTAAGTTTTGGAATATGATCAGAGCGATAAGAACCTTTTGCACCTAATGAAGATTGATAAGACAGTATTAAAACATGTTGCTAACAGCTGCGAACTAATCTTCGATCTAGTTCAATGTCAAACTCTTTTTCTCTGGGTGATAAGTCAATATGTTACAAGATTCGATGGATATAATGTTATATATATATTAATGCTCGAGTTAATAATCCGTTTTGATTTCTGATAGGGTGACTTGGTTCAATTGAAGGAGCTGCCCTTTCAAGGTACGTTCGAACTGAAGAGCAAGGCCATGGACGTGCTGGTCACGGTAAAGGCGCACATCCTTTTATTCATTCCTCTGAGTTAGATTCGATCAAGTTTCTCTCCACTTCCACGTTTCTACTTTTGAGCAGATCCACGGACTGCGACACGAGAACCTCAATCCTCTGATTGGATGCCTTAACGAACCTACGAGACCCTGTCTAGTATCGGAGTATTGCTCGAGGGGCTCCCTGGAGGACGTACTCGTCCAGGATGAGATTAAACTCGATTGGTCCTTCAGATTATCCTTACTTACCGATCTTGTACGGGTAAGTACAATCTGGAACATGATACGTTAAATATAAGTATCTCCAAGAAGATTCCGAGAAACCAGAAAGATTAGAAGAGATCGAAAAATTTTGTGGGATGCATTTATACATATCTCGTTTTTTTTTGCCATTTTATTATTAATTAATATAATAAGAGTAATATAAAAATTAAAATAGAAACATTGAATGTTTAACATGTGTACAATTGGAAAAATATTCAAATTATTATATACAATGATCAAAGATTTTAAATTTTTATTTCGATGATAAGTCTGTTAATAATTTCAAGTTTCAAACTTGATATTGATTCTGTATATACTTCGAAACTACGATAATTTTGGATGGCTTGTTTGCTTCAGGGTATGAAATATCTTCACAGCACTCCAATACGCGTCCACGGCTATCTCACGTCGCGAAATTGTGTGATCGATGCGAGATGGGTCTTAAAAGTTACCGATTATGGTCTGCCTGCATTTTATGAAGCTCAAAATATAGTACCACCTGTGAAAACAGCTCGAGGTATGCTTGCTCTGCTCCGACTTCTTTAATTCATTATATCTTCTTTAGCGTATATTCAATGTGATTTTTCGTAACATGGAAATTTTTAATTAAAACTTGAATAAACAAGAAAGACTGTAATATCTCTTACAATTCCTCAAGAATATCATATTATTAATATAAATTTATCTTTAGATTTACTTTTTGAATTGAATGAAGATTGCATTTTGCACTCATCAAGATGCTATTATTTAAGTGTTTGCGCGTTGTTTAGAATTTCGAGATACTATTTGAGATACTTAAGTTATAAAGTTTCACTAATTAAAAGTTAAACTGCATGCTTTACTAATTGAAGATATTCAGTCGAGAGTCAGGATTTCGTATTACTTTAGAAGATAGGATTATAGCAAGGGAGTGAAAATAGAATTAGAATAAAATTAACATAAGCGGGTCGCTATTAATTTTGTTAATGATCATCGGCTTACTGTTGGATAGATCTATTATGGACAGCGCCGGAATTGCTTAGGCATCCGAATTTACAGAAAAAGGGAACCCAGCCTGGAGATGTTTACAGTTTCGGAATTATCATGCAAGAAGTCGTTGTTCGCGGAGAACCATTTTGTATGCTCGCTCTATCTCCAGAAGGTAATGTGTGTGTGCAATATATAAATAGATGATCACAGCACCTCACGTATAGTTATTTAAAATAAAAGCTAAATCTAGAAAAGGAAACTGAAAAGTGTTGTCCAGAAAGCATAAAATTCAATTTTTACGTTTCTTTATCTCATAAAGGCATAACTAACGTAATCTCTAGAACTTAGAGATTACGTTAGATATGTCTTTATCTCTTAAAGAAAATTGAAAATTAGGCTACTCTTTTTCAAAACTGACTTAATTTTCACTTTAGAGTGAGATTTCACTAAAGAATTCAGAAAATAATAATAATAAAAATTCTATACATGTAATTAATATATATAAAATATAACTATAAAAATAAAATTTTGTTCTTTGAGTTGTGAGCATTTACTGTGCTTAAAGATTAACAAACTGAAGATACATGAAGATCTATTTTTCCTATTATTTATTCCAGACTTGAAATAATAAAATAGACCGAGAAAAAATGTGCTTATATCTTTCTATCAATTATTTTTAATCATAATTAATTTAATAAATTATTGATTTTGAAAAGTCAGGATTAATGCAAATTATACTTAATATGATAATTATTTCGCAAACGTCTCATATTATATTTATGCAAATTATATTTATTGAAAAAATAGAATTGTGATAAATGAATGAGAAATGAGTTAAGAATAAGCCAATTCTTGGCACGTATCGTTTTCCGATAAAATGATTAACGGCAAACACATAATTAGAACTCAGATTTTACAATTTACTATAAATTAAATCTGTACTTGCTAATTTATCGATATTGATTATTCAAGAATTATTTCGCATATGTGAAACTCTTCGAAATCTTGCAACCGTGTAGTCGATTATCAGCGATTTGAAATTCTACGGTCATTTAAAGTTTTACAGTTATTACGTTTGAGGATTGAAATGTTAGGCATTTCTGTCTCGTAGATATAATTGAGAAAGTAATGAAGCCACCACCCCTGATAAGACCATCGGTCAGCAAAGGCGCTGCACCACCGGAAGCCATAAACATTATGCGACAGTGCTGGGCGGAAACCGCTGAAATGAGGCCCGATTTTGACGACGTACATGATCTCTTCAAGAAGCTAAATCATGGGAGGTAAAATCGGTTTCCAACTATACTTCCTTGAGGCATTGTGCCTTGTGCCTTTAGAACGGAAATATTGGATATAACTTTGGCCAAAAAGTCAAGGGCTGCAATGTCAAAATTCATTTTTTGCAGATCTAATCACGATTCAATAATACTGAATATAATTTTAGTTTCGATTATAAAGATTTTAATTTTTAATAATATTAGTTACAAATTTTTACTTGCGTCAATAAACTAATTAATAAGTAACTAAATAATTATTATATTTATAAAAAAGATATATATATTTAGAAAAAAGATTTTTATCAAAGAAATATCTATTTTTTAATTACTGATGTCATGTAATTTAATAAAATAAGTATATTTTGATAGTAATTGAAAAGATGTTGCTGTTAGACATCGCGTTTAATTTTCAGAAAGGTAAACTTCGTGGACACGATGTTTCAAATGCTCGAGAAGTACTCAAATAATCTGGAAGAACTTATTCGTGAGCGTACGGAACAACTTGACATGGAGAAGAAAAAAACCGAGCAATTATTGAACAGAATGTTACCTAGGTAAACAACGGAAACATTTAAAATTTTATTATTTCATGAAAATAATGTTGTCAGAATTGATTGGATACAGTTATTATTGATATTAAATTTTAATAATTAATTTTTCAATTGCTTAAGAATTAGAAAAATTTACGTATTTTTAAAAAATTTATGATTCGTTCAAAAATTTTTTTTAATTGACAAATTGATTTAATTTTAATATTTTTGAGAAAATTAGCATATTTATTATTAGCTCGATATTTCTAGTTCGGTCGCCGAAAAACTGAAGCTCGGCATGCCCGTCGATCCTGAAGAATTTCGCGAAGTCACCATTTATTTCTCGGACATTGTTGGCTTCACGACGATATCTGCGCGTTCAACGCCTTTTCAAGTGGTTGATCTTCTCAATGATCTTTATACTTGCTTTGACGACACGATTAATGCGTATACGGTTTACAAGGTAATCGTAATGAAAGAACTGTAGCCATATTGTTTTTCGACAAGTTTATTTATAAATAATTTTTTAATATGAAGATAAAATAACTTAATTATATATGTAAGAGAATACGTTGCACAATGTAAAATAATAAAATATTAAGTACATAATTTTATCAAGAAAAAATATGTTTTAAATAAAAATGATACTTGGATGTTTGCTTTTCCAAAATTTCAAATTTTTTTGAAGTTAAAAAATTTTTTTTATCAGAAGATTGTTGGATTCCGATATTACAGAATGCATATTCGATTAGGTGGAAACTATTGGGGATGCCTACATGGTTGTAGGCGGTTGCCCAGTAAGAATACCCGATCATGCAACTCAAATAGCAACCATGGCGCTCGATCTGTTACATCAGAGTGGAAAGTTCAAGTTAAAACACCTTCCGGACACTCCGCTTAGGTTACGCATTGGTCTTCATACGGGTTAGATAATTAAATAATTTCTATATTTAATTTAATGATTTCGTAATTGTTTCATAATTGTTAAAAGTAGAATAATCAGAAGATAGAATTTCTTATTTTAGATACTTTTTTTATTTCCTTCTCTTCTTTGGCTGTTAAAAAGCCAAATTCATTATGATCACAATTAAGGTCTTATTGTTTTAATTGACTAATTAATATTTAATCAATTAACTTTTAATTAAATTTAACTTTGACAATTTTGCGATGGAAACAAGTTTTATATAAAATCGATTTGATTGATTTTTTTTGCTTGTAGATTTATATCGTCTCTAAATAATATGTTGATCAAATCAGTGTTGAAATAGCAAATCTGAATGATATGTATTTTTTTATATTCAGCATTTCTTTTATCGCGAAAACGTTTTTATGTTTTCTCGGTTGAAATATTAAAGAAAGAAATTTACTTTTCCTCCTCGTTAGGTCCGTGCTGTGCCGGCGTAGTAGGTTTAACAATGCCGCGTTATTGCTTGTTCGGTGACACCGTGAACACCGCCTCGAGGATGGAATCGACTGGGGCGCCGTGGCGTATCCATCTGAGCCAGGCAACAAGGGATCGATTGACACAGGTTGGTGGATACCACATCGAATATCGCGGGCCCACCGATGTCAAGGGTAAAGGCAAGATGCCGACCTACTGGCTTCTCGGCAAACAGGGTTTCGACAAGGAGCTTCCCAAGCCGCCACCCCTTAGGTAAGCCATTCCATCGGAAACATTTTCCGAATTCCCACCCTATCAGCATGTCCTATCCCACTACAAGTTCCTACAAGCCCGAGTCATCTAAAAGTACTCGGGGCGTGATTTTACGTGCATCCGGCAGGCCTTATTAAGTTCAGTTTATTGCGACAAGTCTTTTCTTTTTGTGGATGTTATCTCTTTCTTTTTATCACACTCGGAATGTAATGTGACGAGAATAGTTCTAAATAAGTTCCCGGATACTTTTAGCTTATAAAGCGTATCGCGATAGTTATTGTATAAAAAAGGGTCGAATTTAATCAACAAAGTTAGCGCGTATTCCTTTGATTAAGTGTTAGAGAACACCGAGAAACGCGCTCGAGAGTTTTTAATTATGTAACAATGAGTTGCGCGTTGTAGGCGACCCATACTTCGTGTGCGTTAAGATCCTCCCAACAACCGCGCGACTTTTATCTCATATTTTACTACTTATAATTGACGTACTCGCGAAAGTGATATAACAACAAAGTTTTCTCTCCCGTATATTAACTGTTCTTTTATAACACCCGGGGGCAAAAAGTGACCTACTCGGTAACGTGTGTATAAGCATATAAGAAAAGCCTGATATTCTGAAAATTAACGTTTATATTATGCAGGGTGTTTTCGATCTAATGTGTAATCTTTCAACCGCGAATCTAAGAAAAATAATTCACAAAATTCGAGGAAGTCAGTTTTATGTTACGTACGATGTAAAGAAAATTAAATAATTTACTCCTGTTGTAGTTTATGACAAGTGATAAAAAAAAGAAGTTTTATCTGTAATTAATTTCGAATGGACGCGGAAAGTTAATTGTTCTCCGGGAAAAAATGTTTTGCATATAATTACATATAATCTTATATATATAATCTTATATAAGATATAATTTTATATAATTTTATGTAATTATATGCAAAACATTTTTTCCCGGAGAACAATTAAATTTCCGCGTCCATTCGAAATTAATTATACAATTGTATAATTGTATATAAATTGACATATTTTATATACAATTTATATACAGTTATATAAGATTATATAGAATTTTACATAATTTTATATATTATAAATTATATTATAAAACACTTTTTCCAGGTCGATTTAAAAATTACATATAAAAATGAAATGCATATTTATGTAGCAAAATACTATTTAAAATGCATCATAAATTAAATTAATTAAATTTCGTTATTAGTTATTTAATAATGTTTAATAATAATTTGAATACGTAAACAAATTTGATTAAAAAAACGTTCAGTTTATTTTCATTACCTCTTTTCGCGCATTTTCCATTTTTATTTGCATCATTTCATTTTCAGATACTTAATGCTTTTTTCCGTTGTTATTCTGCTGCCACACTTAGGGAGAACTATGGGTGAGTAGACTTTCATATAAATTATTCAACATCCAGATCCATCATATTATTGCTTCACATTAGATAAATTTTTTTTATGATAGACACTAATGTAACGAAAGTTTGATATTAATTTCAATATCATGTGTCTAATATCTTCCACTATAATCATTTATTAAATTTTTGTCCTTAAAAAATTCGAAATTTTTATAAAACAATTCAACACAAACTTTTATGAATCAGTTAACAAGCAACGTAAACTAAAATAAGAATGTAAAAACACAGCGCATGAATAAACATACACCAGAGACCATTACCATCAAAACGACATTTACGTCAAAATGTCAATTACTGTAAAAGTTGCTTTTCAGGCCCTTTTACTAGAAGTTTAATCCTTCGTCGCCTAAAGTTAAGTCTGTCCTTCCCGTGATGTAATCATATCGTTCCTCGGATGTAGCTATAATCACTTTTATAACTTTCCCATTTCTGTCAGCTCTCCACGAGCGATACCGGCACTAAAACGGCGTTCATGAATAAACACTCATACAAAACATCTGGGTCCACCAGCATCAAAATGCCATTTGCATCGAAATGTTTACGCGAAAAATTCTCAACATCCTGCATTCCAGCATATGAACCGTTCGGCGGAAAATAGCAATATACAGAAGTAACATAAAATTTCGATATATATCAATTTTCACTAGCACTTCAGGGATGACATGAAATTTGAGTTCTTTTCTCCTATACCATAAACATATGATAAAAGTTACATTTTAAATTTATTAAATTTTCACAAACGTATCTTCTATCTTTTTTCTTCGTTTTTCAAAATATAAGAAATGGCTTACAGTCCGCCCAGCGGTTCATACATTTCCCTCTGAATTTCCTGAATTTTCTGAAGGCTCGACGAAAATCTCATGCTGGACAGCCACCAGAACGGAGTTGGTACCTTGGCGTGTCCTCAGCTACCGGTAATCCCGTCTCAGGACGAGACACACGAAGAACCGACGAGCCCTGATGAGATCAAACCCGATCGCCAGGAGTCCGTCAGCAGCGGAGTTACTACTGGCAGTAGTCGAGCCGCGTCTTTCGAGGAGGCCAGCACTAGGAAGGTCGCCGTGTCCGTACACAACGAACGCACGTTGCTGCCGAGCTATTCCTTGAAGTCTACCAACGACTTCATCGAAGTGTTACAGGGCAAACAGGATACAGTGACGAGGACGAGCGAGATGGTTCACAGCAGCATGACCAAGAGCACATCCAGCGACAACCAGGTTTCTCTCGGGGTGTCACCCTCGGTTTCTAGTGCTGATCCGCCCGCGGCACTCCTTGGTGCCTCTACCAGCTCACTTACGTCGATCGCTAGCTCGGCGGCGTATCGACAGCCACTGGCGAGACATCGCCGCTTCACTCCCGGATGCATCGATGAGAACGATCTCAGTACACCGTACAATCATTACAGATGTCTATCGCCCAACGAATATCACAGTACGTGTTAAGAAATTTAAGAATCTTTCATCAATTCCTTATTTCTTGAAGTCTGAAAATTAATTATTTCAAAGAAATAATTAATCAAACTCAATGATTGATTAATAAATGTTATCTTCTGAATTTGAAAATTTTTGTAAGATGAAAATCTCAAAACATATAAAGAAAGGATATTTCAAGATATCTAACCTCAATTTTAGTGATTGAATTATTTATATTGTATATAAATGAGATTTTATAAATGTGTATATACAGGATGTTCAGTGTAACGGTTCGCACGATTTCTCAGATACTTTCGACAGTTAAAAAAAAAAATTAAAAGGTGAATATTCATCTGTTTTATACAGATTGCGATAAAAGAATAAAATGAATTTCTTTTTCAGATAAAAATCAAAGTCATCTTAAAATTTTTAAATAGCATCATACAATTTTTTCCATAATATTGTAGGAATCTTTAAGGACAAATTCACTACTAAAATGTCATTTTTATTGATGTTTTATTGATTTTATTGATACTTAATATCAAATTTATAACATTATTTGTAATAATATATAGTACTTACAACCTTTGACTAAAATACAGAACATAAATACATACATGTATACGTGTATTTATTTAATAAAATATGCAATAAAATCAATAAAAGTGACATTTCGACAGCGATTTGAATTCGTCTTGAAGACTTCTATAATATTAAAAAATTGTAAGTGCTACTTAAAAAATTTGACTTTGATTTCTTTATGGAAAAAAAATTTTTTTAATTTTTTATCACATATTGTATCACATATTGTGTGTGTGTGTGTGTGTGTGTGTGTGTGTGTGTGTAAAGTTTTTCTGCATTTAGATTATTACGTTTTATTGGAAAATATTGAATTATTCAAATATTTCTAATATCACAAAAGTATATGAGATGTGCAATTGACGTTATTGATTTTGCGTTTCTAACAGATAACATTACTTTTCTGATTTCAGCGAAGGGCCCTGGTTGCCGAATGCTCAAGAGGCAATTCAGCTTGGACCGTCCGGATGAACCGGTTTCCATAATCCCGGAGCAGCTCCCACCTAGGTCAACTCCTCGTCTCTACAAGCAAAATAGCGCGGGCGCGGCCAACGACTTGGAGAGAATCGAGGAAGTGCCACCAGCCACTCCTAAACCCCTCCTTCAAAATTACCGTCACGCTGCTTCCGTATCCCTTTCCGTCGAGTCCCTATCGTTACGTTAAAATTCTTGTTGAGAAAAGTTTTACGAGCAGAAAATCGAACATGATACGACGTTCATCGCGATACGAGCGTAACACATTTGGAGCAGCGAACGATTCATTTGGAGACACGTAAAGAATCGCTTTTACGATGTAATTGATAAAAAGCCGTGTAAATGAAAGATTGAAATACAGTTTTTATAATCGTAGATCTCTATTTCTAGAGGAAAACAAGAGGTCTCGGTTAAACTGAGATTAGAAGTTAGTCAATGTTGATGATACCGACTTTTGACGATCACAGTCGAGAAAGAAATGTTGGCTAGGAAACTTGATCGCATAATTTGTTTTTGAAGATCGGTATCTTTCTGCGCGAATAAATAAAAAGATACGATTACTGTGACTTGTTGCTGCTCCGTATTTTTATCTATATATGTACATTGTATTTGATGTCTGATAATATACCCGCAGGCAGGGGATCGAATGAACGCAATTCGTGATAGAAATTTAATGATTCAGGCGTATGTTGTTTACAAATAATCGTTGATGCAAAGAAAAACTCCTTAGGACTTATGAGCAATCCGCTCTTTTCTCCAACATGTCTGTATATACTTATCAATCTTACATGCTTCAACGATAACGATAACATGTTTTATCGATAACTTCCGCTCAATGACGCTGTCATCTACGATCCTTGACGCTGAATTATTAGCAGCCCAGATAACACAGATATTTAACGGATCCTCTTAAACATTTATCTTAAACATTTATCGAACGTTTAAATGATATAGGGTATTCAAAATTCTGAATATTTTGGATCCAAGAAGTTCCATTAAATTTTTATGTTCAAATTTGAACTAGATATAACTTGATTCCTTTATTAGAATATCGAAATCTTAAACAAGTAACGTATTTCTCGTTTTTTCAGATTTTTCACATTACTGCGTAAGAGTAATCTTTTTTACTTTGCAAAAATTAAAAATTGTCCTCCCTCCCAGTCATCAACGAGCGTAAAGGTACCCCTAAAAGTGCATTCGGAGAGACGCTATTAGCGCTATTTGTTCATTCTATCCTTATTGTACATCTAATAAACAACAAAGATAGAATGACAGTAGCATCTCCTCGAACGCACCATAAAACATCTCCCTCAAGCGAAAATTTAAAGTCGATTTTACTGAGTGGAATTTTAATGTTAGAAAATCATTCCACGTCTTGTGGAAGATATAAGAAAGTTCCAATTTCATAAACTTAAATTGGATCTTAGACTAATAAAGGCAAGACAGATAGCAAAATAATACAAAAAATAATACAAAAGGAAAAATATTTAATTAATCAGTCGTTTATAATTTTTTGCTAAATATATCTTGATATAAAAATTATTCTTCAAGAAAGAACCTTCTTAAAAAACGTTGAATATATTGCTCTCGTACATACACATATACATTATTT
>Ga0157364_1003774_pt1 | contig 14836 bp, 3 predicted proteins | sample AttsexASBM2_FD_111476 | JGI IMG/M metagenome (GOLD analysis project Ga0157364, IMG submission 111476) | Fungus gardens microbial communities from leaf cutter ant in Ribeirão Preto, State of São Paulo, Brazil - Atta sexdens ASBM2 | ecosystem: Host-associated > Fungi > Mycelium > Unclassified ... | reverse complement strand
ACCTATATTTTTGCTAGCTCTCATTAATCACGTTATGATTAATTATTATTTTCTAAACGGTCATCTGCCTATTATTCTTTGATCCAGTTAATAATCGGAGTTATTGTAAATAATAGATTAATAGTACTTGAGTAAGTAGTGCAATTGCAATAGGAAATTACGACGTCACGAAGGCATTGTGCCGTTAAGGCATAGCAAACATAATTTTACGCACATCTCGAAGGGGCTTGAACGCAAATCTCCATTAAATATAAGTGTTGCGATAATTAACCGGTTTCGTGGGACGATAATTAATTTACCTAACGATATCGGAAGTTTCCGGCACGTTATCAATTCCGGAAAGAATGACATGAATGATTCGAGACAAATGCTTCGACAAATGCTTAATCGATCGCAAGCGATTAGAAACGAGCGCAAAATGCACGGGTGATTCACAGATGCGATTGGAAGGTGGTTCGAGTTTTAGGTATTCCACATGCATAGCTACTGCGTGCAACAATGCAACTTCGTACACCTACAGAATCTTCACGCAGGTCATGCAATGACAACGAATTCAATGTCTTAAACGAACGAAAATACAAATAATTCACGTAATTTAGAAACATCTTTAATTCTACACATGACAGTATTTCTATATTTTTTTCTTTTAAAAACTAATACTAATCGAACCTCTTGAAAGTTTTTAAAAAACTTTATAGGCATGAAAGTTTTCTTCATACATATATGTATTTATGTCAATATATAATTTAAAAATATAATTTGTTAATCAGAAAGCTTTATAAAAAAATCAAAAGTATTTGAAATGTCTTTTTTAATTAGTTATTTTAAATTCGTTAAGCTTGCTAGCGAGATAATAAGAAATAAGTTTATAATTTGATTTGATTATCGATGTTCATTTCTTCTGAGAAGTGTACAAGAATATACAAATTTGTAAATATGTTAATATTGCCATTTAATGTTTACTTTGAAGTAAATTCATCCAATATTGTTTCATAAATGATGTGTTATACCGTGCTAATTAGAAATTCGAGCAAAGATAGTGCAGGTCGATGAACGATAGTCCTGTGAGGAGTTCGGGAAGCGTGTGGAATATTAAAGTGACTCTCGATGACTCGCACGAGTGAATCACTCGTTAGATCTTACACACGCGCGTGGAAGGACAAGGATAATTCATTACGACGAGGAATGATTTCCTGAACAGGTGATTGCCCTTCCGTTCAAAAAAAAAAGGAAATCAAACTCTTCGCGGCATATAAAATATTATGGCCTTTAAGTCGATAAATTATATGACGTTTAAATAATTATTCAGGTTAAAGGAGGATTAAATTTAAAATAACTTAAATTGCAATTTACAACAATTTAAATTTGAAAATTGATAGTTATGTAATTTTAGCATCCTTCTTCTTGCAATCTTAATCTCTCTAATACTATAATTTATTTCTAGAAGCAAATGATGTCAAGTTTTGTTAATAACAAATACACTTTATTGAATTAGTTAAGTGATTGAAAAATAATATAAAAAATAGATTTTTCTTTAATGAAGCATAAACATATAGTTAGACCAAATTTAAGCGATATGACTTATTCCTTTAAATACATAAACTTATCACAATTTTAGCGTAATATTTTATATGGAACTACATAACATGTAATATCAAATATTAAATTTATTTATTTATTATACTCTTCCAATTTAATATTACTTTTATATCACATCTTTTATATTTGAGCAACGTATAAATATTTTTTATAAGCTTCCAAAAGCTTTCTGAAGGTACCTTTAAGGAGATACCGCGAGGAAATCTATAACATACGTAAGCGTTTTGTCGATCCCACGGTTATTCAAGGTATTAACAATTCGAGTTGTAACGGCATGTAATGTATCGACTAAAAATAATTGCGATTACGTCGCACGACTCGCGTTGGCATTGTGCAAATCGTGAAATTGCGCTCACTATCATTGCCGTTGCTCTAAATTTCCGTGAAGCGCGGTTGCACAAGTGCTCGCTCGCCACGGCCGATTGTTCACGCACGAATTCGTCAGCCGGGGACTGTGGTTTTTCATACGACTTCATCACTGCATGAATAAACGAAGGACGAGAGCGAAAAATACAACTTCCGTCGTCGAGAAGGTTAAGCCGATTTCGATCGACTTGTTGTTACTGCCGAGATAAATCACGTGTTGCTTCGTTAACCCATCATAAAACAAGTTACGGGCGCTTGCGTGTAACTTTATCTAGAGTATTATTAATTATATTATCATTTCATCTGGAGAGAAGATAAAGTAATATGTGCTGGAATTCTAGTAAATTTGATGAAATTGACATATAGGGATAAACGCCCACATATGTAAAATTTACTTTACTTTTCTGATAAACGAACGGTCCTATAGCCGTACTAAGATGCGTTTTACATTTCATAAAATAAATTTTATGCTACTGCAATTTGTTATTTCTCAATCTGTAAATTACCGTACATCTCAACAAAATTTATTTTATCAACGAATATTTTTTGCCTTACATGGTGCTGACAAAATTTATTTGCGCGGTAATAAAATATACAATTAAAATCTTAAGAGTTGTTCGAGCTTACATTCTTGAGTATGATTTACTTTACTGTAAGATAATAAATAACAACTTGAATGAATTTTCTATAATTGTAATCTAACTTTTTACCTTATATCTCTGATATCTTTTACTTTCAGACAAGCAAAGTTTATCATAAGTTCCACAAAAATAGTCGATTTTACTTACAAAACTAGTTAGACTTACAAAACTATTCATTTTTTTTCCATGCAATCGCTCGAATACCTACTGTTGAAGTTGCCATCGCAACAACAATGATCATTGATAACGCTGCCATTCTTGCAGTAAGTCATCTCGGAGTAGGTGCAAGGCTTGCATCCCGGAATGGGTCCTGCAAATAATAAGCGATTAGTATAAATAAGAGAGAGAGAGAGAGAGAGAGAGAGAGGAAGAAAGGGAGAGATTAAAAAAAGAGGAAAGAGTTCGAGCTAAAAAAAGATCGGCAATTTGAAAAACCGTCATATTGTTATAATATCTACAATCTTCGTTATTGAACAAATAAAATGACACATGCGAGACGCTGTATTTCTCAAGGAGAATTCATAATAATAAAGCTGAACGTATGACTACTTATTAATTAAGGATTATATTTCATTAACCTCGATGTCGGCAACTGTGATTAAAATACATGACAATCGCGTCGAATCCGCATCCATGATTCACGTTAATTAGCGTCTCGAGGCTCCTTACGTAATCTTTTATAAAATTGTGTCGCGGACATAGCGAATTATCTGCTTGCGACGCGATAGAGCTGTATCGTCGTATCGACATCGATCACAAATATGTATATTGTATATAAGTTTCGCCTTCGCGAATCCTTAGACCGTGTTAAATTCGTGATAAGAGATCGCGTATTCTTTGTATTTACAATATTTAATGAGAAATTTTAATTGAATCATATGAGAACTGCGCACACAATGACCGAAAATTTCTAATTGCCGTTAACAGCATTATACGATAATTATCAATTTTCTTTTTTTATCATTTCAATAACAACTGAAAGTTTAAATCGTTCGCACATAACAAGCAACAGGTGTATGGCAGTTTTTACAAAGTTTCTCCGAGTCACGACTAAAGGATTGAATTACAGAAATTAGGACTGCACTACCGACAATTCCTAATTCACGCGAATAATATTAGGGGGTAATCATCAACTTCCTCAGTCATTCGAATTATTGTAATGAGAATCATGTGTTCAGTTGGCTGCGGTGTTATCATCAGGTGTCTCGATGTGAATGTACATATATAACAAAACATTCGTACATTGTACCGAAAAAAACGTAAAAAAGTTTTAAATCTAATAGCAAACAATAAAAATCAAGAAAATTTAATTTTCATGCATTAACAATAGAAATTATGAAATTTTTAATTTCTCACATTTATTATTAATTACCACATTTTAATTTGTAGTAATTAATGATGATTTTAATCATAAATACATAACGTATACATAATCTTCTGTATTATCATTAATATGTACATAAGCATAACAATTTAAAAGAATGACTTGTTGATGAGCTAGTATAAACTTTATTGTCTTTAGTATTAATGTGAATAAAAATTTATTTTATAAAATTAATTCAAAAGCAAATTAGTATACTAAATACGATTTGTTACTATATATTAAAAATAAATTATAATTTTTTTATAGAACGTAAAAGTGCAAGTTAGATGGAAAGTTAAATTTATTAAACAAAATTTTTAAAAATAAAACAGCCAGAATTGCTACGATTTAAATACAAAAATAGCATGTTCTTTGCGAATTCACGCATATCTCTTGTCCATTCTAGAATGTGATTGACAGAACAAAAATTTTGAAACGTCAATTGTGCGACGTTGGTTAGGTGGATCAAAGCAGCTATTCTTGGAGGTAAGATAAATACATTTCTGTGTATCATAAGGAAGCTTTATGGATTGGCCGTAGAAATCAGACAAGAGCCTTAATGTGACGCTTTTAGCAACTGGACTAAATTGGAAAAAAGGCTGCATCAAGAATGTTGTTAAAATGTATCAATATATATATTGTAACATTTGGAACTTGGAAAGAAATAGATTCTTTTAAAAGTAGATTCCTTGACAAATTCGCTTTCTTCAATTTATTGACAAGGATATCAAGACGCATCAATTTCTTTTTATAAACAATGAAATAAACGGATAGTTTTTTATTATATTGGAATTAAGTAAAAATAAATAGAAATTAATTTTTTAAATTTTATTTTAAGATATAATAAAATTATTATTTGAAATTAATTCTTGAAGTTTATTAGTATCTAAACTTAGAAAGTTACTTGAGTAAAGAAATTTATTTATTTAAATCTTACCAAAGAAAAATGAAAATTGTTAAAAATATAAGACCACAATAAAATTTCTAATGTCTTATATGTTAAGAAATATGTGTGCATATATAAATTTTAATTTTTACATATATATAAGAAGTTGTTTATTTCCTTAAATACTGAACGTTTCTAAAATCTCTTATGCCCGTTTCCATCAATGTAGATTAACTTTAATTTCGGTTCAACTTACTCTTCGTCTTTTTCTAGTTCTAAAAATTAGATATATTGGTAGAAATGAGCATTAATGTGCGCGAGAAGATTATATTCTTATATGTGTATAAATAATATTGAAAAAAATTCTAAGAGAATTTAATTCTGTTTAATTCTATAGTTTTACACATAACGATAGTGACAAAAATAATTCTTACCAGGATATATCTCCAGTTTCTTCGCTTCAACAAGTGCGTCTTTGCGAAGGACTTCGTGTTCAAGGATATATTCATCGTCAGAATGATGATTTACGACTGTAATTGCCTCGAAATTGCCGAGGATTAGGAAGAGTATCAGGATACTAATCGTACCGATGTTAATCATGCTAGCGTCGCCTGATTTCTCATCTTCGATCATCTTATCTTCTCAATTACAATAAACGATTTCTGCCTCAATCTTTCTTCGTTGATGAAATAATTTCTGTCAAATTTAGAAATAATAAAGTTTATTTTATTTTCTAGATTATTAGTAAAAATATTAAATAAAATTTAGTTTAACTCATAGACTGCTAGAAAAATTATTTACTTTCAGATTCTTAATTGCAATATAATTTTTCCAAATAGTTCAAGTCAGATATTTCATAATGAAAATTCACAAAATATTTGAACTTAATAGTAATTATTAAGTATATATAAATATTTGTATTAACAATAACAATATCTGAGAGTACATAACGCGACGAAGTCGATTTTGAATGGAACAATACAAAAGTTGCAAGATCAACTACGACTCTGAACTCAACATGCGTCTCTCTTATTGTCCGGAATTTCAGTAGGAATATACACAATGAAGCAACTGTCGCAACCGGAAGTGTACAGAAGATACGACATGGAAGTACACACAGCGACGCTGTCACGTGCGATAAAAAATATATACAATTTTCGTTTAAATTTAAATTTAAATTTCGGTTAAATTAAAACACGTTAAAATTTTATTTTGTTAATTAAATTTTTTTTATTTTGTATTATATTCCAATTTTAGTTTTAGAAGTTAAATTTTCTTTGCTCGACCGTCATCGCATCACATCTGAAAGTGAAAGCATAAAGCTCTACTTGATCGTGTCGAGCGATCCTTTCACGTCAATTGCATATGTAATTGTTAATTGCTAGTATGAGGAATCGATATTGTTATAATATTCAAGAATCGAATGTGAAAAAGCATTGGCGTGACGGGCGCGGCAGCAACACGAAGATGTCTTTGATATCGATCGCCTCGATTCGCCATAGGAGAGAGGGATGATTCATCCCCCGTTATTCACGATTTAATTCGGCGCACCCAGAGTTTTCCTCCCTCCAACGACGCAAGCAGTCGAATTCGTTTTTGAAATTGACCGCAAAACAAATAGTTTCAACCTAAGAACACAAGCAAGAAATTCTGAATGGTACCACACACAATGATTAAAACCCATTTCGTCGAATTTAATCGCCCAAACAAAACAATTTCATCAAAAGTATAGCCGTTGCTTGTGTTACGAAAGTTGACTTTTCAGAATTTACTTTCTTCAACATTAGATTTCCAGTAAGAAATATACAGAAATGTTGATCTTTTGAATTTTTTATTAATAATTCTCTCCTTCTCTTTCTAAAAAAAATGTATTGCAGTCTATTATTAATATAACTTTAATTTAATATAAAAGTTGTATAGCTATAATATAGCTATAATAAGTATTGTTTACTATAATAGTAATTTATATAACTGTAAAACTTATGTGTATGAAATAAATTAAATATGAATTAAACATCTTACAAATATTTGTTGTTTATAAAATATAAAAAGCATTCAACTTCAATCAAGAAAAACCCGATTAACTCGTTCGCTATACTTTTGCTACTTTTGCTCTCCAAGTAAAAACCGGCTGTTAGATGTAAAGACATCCTAACTTCGTTAATTGGTATTAGTATAATCAGCTAACATGAATTTTATATCATATATTAATATGAATTTATGAAAATTTTATACTCAACTTCTCGCGATCTTTAACTGTAAGCCAAAAGTAAAAATATATATTTATTTTTCTTATGCTTAGAGAAGAAGTGTCGTGCTAAATTCGTGAAATTAGAATGCCATAATATTTCCAGTTTTGATTTTTTAGTATAAAAAATGCAAAACTTTTTTCATTTTGATAAGAAACTGTAGAATTATAAAAAGTGCTATTAAAACTCATTATTTTTTGTATTAAAAGAATGGTGTTTCTTATAAAAATAAAAAAAAGTTCCGCATTTTTACTTTGTAAAAAACTAAAATTTAAAAAGTAGCAGCCGAAACTCTGTTTAAAAATGACTGTAGAGCATAGAATTTTGATAGAACTATTAAGAAATGTCGCGATAAATTAACGATATGAATTTTTTTTTCAAGTGCTTTTCAAGTGTCTTCAATGTCTTGTACAAGTCTATTAATTGTCGAAATTTTATTTTCAAATTATTGCAATATCAAGCAATAATTGTTCATATATCTCAAGGATCTCGGTAAATGCGCAGTATTGCGTAAAGAGGCGATAATGCTAGAATTCTGCTCGAGTTGCACGCGTCATGAGTCACTAGTCTGATGACAGCCGGTCATTAATTAGAACCAATTAAGGGCGGCCATCGCGAAACGTGGACGTCTTGCCCTCTCGAATAAGAAGGTGACATCCCGACGTCTCTTCCTGCCTGATGTTATCGTTTACGAGCAGCGCAAGCCGCCTTCATTCTATTGTATGTGAAACGAAGCAAGTACTTAAAACAGCGTGAAAAGATAATTAAGAGCATTTGACGAATGACAGGATATGCCTTTGTTCACTTTAGGGAATTACCGACGCGATACTGAACGTGTACTTTTTCAAGGGACATCCCAAAGAAAGACAAAATGAGACAATTTTGAGATGTTTTGACATTTTTGAGATTAGAAAAAATAAATGTATCCGCTAGAATTTGTAAAGTAAAAGATAGTAAGAATTTTTGTACAATAAATGCTCTTGACGTTCTATTTTAATGAAAGAGTTGTTTATTTTAATGAAACATGTATTAATTAAAAATAGAACTACGCAAATATAATTGTTTAAAATAAATGTAATAATAATCCCAAATAATCTGAAAATGCTTAAAATATCGATATAAATTTTGAGACTCTTGGCTTTGAGTCATAAAATTGGCGTTTCACTGTAATATTCGATTTTTACCTGCGCGCGGTCTCAAAAAATATTGCATAACTTTTAAAATATTTAGAATTTTGAAAATGATTTTAGAGATATTCTCTACATTAAATTTAATCTACGTTAAATTTTCAACAAATGCAACAAATTTTTTCGATTTTTTTATCGTTTCAATAAAACTGATCTCTTAATACCTGTTTAAAATTAATATCTTGAAATTAATTGTATTAAAATGTAATATTGTTTGTTTCCAAATATTTGAATTAAAAATTAAATAAAACACTTAAAATAAAATGTTTTAAAAATAATCAAAGTTCTTGTTACTATTTTTATTAAGTATTTTACCGTTAGTAAATATTATTAGAAATATTATTAGAAATATTATTAGAAATATTATTAGAAAAATATTGGGTGATATCGAAAGTAGCTGATATTGGAGTTAGAGACAAGAATTAAAATTATTTAAAATTTTAGACACGTACAGCAGTGGCGTTTTTTCGTTATGCAACCAGAAGCAACCATGGCTAAGGCTATCTTCGTCTTTTGATTCCTGAAGACGAAGATAACCTTAGTTGTGTAAATAGCTTCTGGTTGGATATCGAAAAAAAGCCTTAGATTTGTTAAGCCATTGACAAGTCCATTTGCACATGAAAGTCGAAACCAGAACCTCCGCATATTGAAAATAGAAGTAATGTTGTTTATGAATTATTGAACATTTTGCTGTATGGCTGTTATGTTATGTCGGCACGAAGTAATTCCATAAACCAGTCATATCATAAATATATAAAGCTTCTATTCTCTTTAAATTGTGGATTTAAAATCTTTTTTGTTTTAAAACTGTTTCATATGTTGTTTTATCATTGCGTGTCGTTCGGGGGTAGCGAACAATAAAATGGGGATAGCGGACAAAACTGGACAATTTAATCTAAATAGTCAACGAGATTTAGTTTCTGACAGTTTTGTTTTGTTCTCGGTAAATATGGAGAATATATGTATGAGACAAAGAGAAAAAGAGATATTAGTGATATTAGTTGTCAAAAAATAAGGAAATGACAACAGAAGCAAGACAGTGAGATTCTATTTCGAAAAAAAGTATAATAGAATATAAATTAACTCCTATAAATTAAAATATAAATTAATTTCTAATCAACTCCTAATCGATAATTTTCTAAGTGTTCACAACTTGTCTGCTGCAGGCATTATTCGGAAATAAAACGTCTAACTGGACAATTACAATTATGTTTGTTTGATTATTATAATTGTTAGATAATTATAATTGTCTGTGCTCAAAATATATTTTTAGATTCTTCGTAGATTTTAGATTCTTATATTTTTAAATTCTTTATAGATTTTAGACTCTTTATAGATTTAAATTAATATACTAATTTAATAATAAAGAATATCGATGTAACTTTTTCTCTATAGAGTAGAAATGTGAAAAGTGAAAATTTTTATTGTATATACATATGTATTGTATACATAGGCAAAAAGTTTTCACTTTTCACGTTTCCGCTTTAGGGAAAAATTAACCTTTAGAAACAATAATCATTAAAAGCTTGAAGAAATCTTGAAGCCGTCTGTGTTATACAAAATTTTTCTTAAGATTTCAATTTTGAAATTTTTTGTCGTTTTCGGCATAAATTCCACCGCATAGACACGTATAAATGCGTGTATTTTAATTCTGTACAAGGATTTTCAAATCTGTAAAACAGAAAAAAAGTAATTGTTTTCGACTTCGAAATCTAAGTTTTAAAATATATGTGATCCTTCGGTTTAGTTTCCTATGCGAGATCGGTTGCATCTTATTTCTTAACGGATTACAGCGTGTACAATATTGCGCTTGACTGCAATGCTATCGGATTATTTGACACATGTTCTGATAGATAAATGCAGTTTAAATGAGTCATTAATTATAATATTACCTGCTTTCGCTGCCGCTTTTATGTTCGTCGATTTAACCTCATGTCTGTCTCTGTGTTGACCTTTTTCCGATTCGAACAGCTGAGCAGATTTTCTATATTCGCGTATATTCTCTCGCGATTCCGAGAAGGCGATATTCTTCGAATAAAAATTATATCTTTACGAAATGAATTTTCAGCTATGATGGCAATATAACCACCATAATACAAAAATTATGATTTAGCAAGTATTACAGGCAATTTTAGAAACTGGCCCAATACTGGGCTGAAGAATCTAAATTCTAAAAAAATATTCCAGTCACGCAGACAATAATCTTTCAAGAATTACAAAGCTTTTTTGTTAAATACGACTAATATTTCAAGTTTTTATCATTTCAATTTTTATCATGTAAATTACATTTCACTTTTACCCTCCAAAAAAATAAAATCTTATAAAAATCTATACTTGATACTACCTATCCCCTAATTTAATTTACTGTCGCCTCTCTTTTATAATTTGTTTACTTAATATAAAATGATAAATTTAATTTAGAATCACATGATCCGAATTCCTATCATATTATACGATACGTCAAAACAACATTAAATATTATCGCTTTATTTTTTGCGAATACTTACATATCTACAACTTGATAAAATTATCTCTCACAAACATGCAAGCGACAATTTGCGGTTAAAGAAACTTATAAATTCTTAAACTTCATAAATTCTTACCAGCATTTCACTGTATGATTTCCAACAATAAAAATTCCAACTCTGTTTCTTTAAAGCACTTTCTTGAATGGATTTCAAAAAATCTTCACGTACGGTCAATTAATTATTTCCAATGTCATTGAAATATAATAAAGAGAATCAATCACTAAAAATTTACAGTATAGATTTACTTAGTTCGCGAGTTTCTTACGCTTTCTTATCGAAACAAAATTTGAATAGATATAATAATATTTGAAAAAAATATATGTGCAGTTGATTGGTGTTACGGACTAGAGAAAATACATATGGCAAGTGCGGATCGACGATTAAAATCGACAGTGAACAACAACGGCGGAAAATTGTAACAGACGGACAAACGACCGTCGAAGGCTGCGGACCGCGTAGAACTGCGGATTGAGGGCTGAAAAGAGTATCAACGTACCAAGCCGCTCCACCACACCACCTTCGGTGGTTCCGCCTTTGTTACTCGGTCTGATGCCGAAGCCGGTGTCTAACATATGCTGTGTGGAAAACACAAATCAGAATAGTATAACAGAATCGCATGTAAAATCAACTTCCCGATACTTGAGAAAGAAAAATAAGAGTCTGAGAAAAATAAGAGTCTGAGAAACTTTCAATGAAATAAATTGCCCCATTCTTAACTCTTGATAATATTTAAAATAAAATTTTCTTTTTAAATAAGAAACTACTTACGATTATTAAAAAGTTTTGTTGTTTTGCTTAAGATTAATTAATCTTTCATTTCTCTTTCTTTAAATATTAAATTAATTTAATTTATATATTAATATTAATCTTTAAAGGTGAATCATTAATTATATAGGTCTTTATAATGAAAGTAAATTAGATGTACAAATAATATAATTTCGTTTAGTTTTATATAAAAATTATATTCAAAGATATTTTTGAAAATTATATGCGCTAAAGTATAATTAATAAAAGTAAGATGTTTATTATGTTATGTGAACCTCTTTGCGAATGTTGATGTATAAATTATATCAAATTATACATAACGCGATAAATACAATTTAACTTAAATTTAACTTTAAATGAGTACTTATCAAATGAAGTTTTTCTTCTTCTTGATATCCTCAAATAATTTTTTAATTCATAAATTTTCAAATAAAGCTTTAATAAGCTGTTTATATCAGAAAATAATTTAACAAATTTTTAAATAATTTGAAAATGCGTAGTCCATCCAGAATCCAGTCTAGCCAAGATAAGAAAACTTATTAACTCAAGGGAGAGAGATGTTATTCGGTTGACGACCAAGAATGGAATTCTTTCAAATAAAGTTAAAATAAATAAACACGTTTTGACTCTGGATTAGGAGCCTTCTTCAATAAGGAAGTCAAACTATAAATGAAAGCAAGAGAGAACTGGATATAGATATTCTCTTTCCTTTGTTTATTGACTACGTAGCTAGATAAACAAGAAGAGAAGAAGGAGAAAAGGGAATGGAAAACTTGTACCAAAACTATAAAATAAATAAGATAAATAAAATTAAACGTTTTGTTAAGATATACATTTTTGTCCAAGACTTCGACGTTATCCTATTCGAAATCATGCGAATATTTTAAATAATGTTCTGTAATAATAATAATGACAGATGTTTGTATCATGTTTTTTTTTTATGTAATTCATGCTTATTAATGACTCAAATTCAGAGTTGAAATTGCGTTTACTTAAATTTTATTTGATAAGTATATCTCAATTGATTACGAATTTTATTTATTTATATGCGTTTATAAATATATAATTTACGCACTAACATCTGCAGAAGCACACACATAAACGTTTTACTTGTATTAAATTTATTCTTGAAGAGCCACTAATATTAATAGTTTATTTTATTGTAATTAAAATATAACTTAATTCAATCTCGTCTCATATTTTGCTAATTATCACTGATCGATGGCTTTCTTTTTGTAAACAACAAACTCTTCTTTATTTTCTAAAATATATATTTGTTGAATGGAACATTATGAATCTTCTAGAAGTCTTCAAAAATTATAAACAAAGTGCATATAACTTTTTAAAGTATTTTATTCTTCTATAAATTCCTGAAGAATTATAAACCAAAAAAAGACAAATATTTTTTTAAATACTTTAAGAATTTCTTATTTATTTCGAATTTATTTATAGTTTTTTATATTTAAGTTCTTTATGAATTAGTGTACCTAATCTGTTCGAAATGAATTCCAAAAGAATTAAAAATATACACAACTACATTTATATGCATATTTGTATATATGTTACTTTTAGTAAAAATAATATTTAATTTGCATCAAAATCAAAATATGATTTATTATTGTACAAAATTAAGAAATAAAAAAAGAATTAGAAAAATAATACTTTTAAATTTGAAAAAGCGCTTACAATTAGTAACATAAGAGTGAAATTTTTTTGAACACTCAAAAAACTTTTAAAACAGTAGTAAAATGATACAGAAATTTATTTCCTAATAATAAATTAGAAATTAAAAAATAATTTTTTTCGAACTCTATCTGGGTTTACATCGAGAAAGAGAGAAAAATAAAAATAAAGAAAAAGGGAGCACGTACGGTGTTACCAAAATAGCATTTCTTATTATATGTACGTGCGAAATAATGTAAACGAGTCATTGGCGTTCTGTTGCAAATTCGACATTACAAATAAAAGTTTAACAATATTTAATTATACGTACTTTGTTTTGGAATTTTTAAATATAAAAAAACATAAAAAACAAGTAAAATAGAATCAAAACAAATAAAATGGAATCAAAACCGGAAACAAAAGTAATATTTTTAATTTGAAGTTTTATAACAATTAACATATAATATCTACGTTAAAAACAATCTGTATCTTTAGATGTAGAATTTATTTAACTACATAAAATAATACATTATATATATTTTTTCACTAAAAAAAATATATTTTAAAGTTTGTGCACACGTTAAAACATACTTGATGTACTAAAAAAAAACTTATGTACATACTTGTCATAATTTCAAAAATATTAATGATGTTATTGTACTGTTTTTGTTTCTATTCAGATAGAAGAATTTAGCGATATTACAAGAATGCAACATTTCTATAATATTGTTGTATCTGAGCCCAGTTATTCATTTTAATAAATTATTTATCTAATTTCGTTGATTAGTAATTAAATTAAATTAAATTAAATTTATTTTTTTATATAATTCCTTTAATCTTAAATGTAGGTGGACTACTTTGAGTATATTGTTAACGGTCGTAGGGCTGTTAGGCACGTACGCACGCATACGCATACACATTTTTCTTATTCAACCGTTGGCCATACCTGCGAATATAAGTATGCACGATGAATAGTATATCTGAACCAGACGATCACAGATGCATAAAAGCTTCGGTGTGTGCGACAGACATGCTGGTTGGCGCAGGCACCTGGCCACGATAGGGTCGAGAATGAACGACGTGTACGGGTCGTTTTATGGTGGTGAGCTCGTAAGGAAGGCTCGGTTATAAGAAGGGTCCCCCTCACGTACACTATTGATCCCGACGAAGGTTTCTTATTTTGCTCCGATCCTGAAAGAAGTCGAAAAAAAAAAAGAATAAGAACCACGTCATTCCTGTCAGCAGTTCTCGGTTTGCTTTCTTCATGTATTTTACATTAGAAAGAGATTGTTCGCGAACTAATAAGGAGTGAATAACGATGATATGGTAGATAAAATCATCAAATTTTTTAATTAACAAATGCGTAGTACATTTAGCACTTGTAGATTTATAACTGTAAGGCTGATTAGGTATTAATAGACAATCGGAGTAATTACGAGATTAGTGTAGCAGTGCATGAACATGCTTTAGTGTCTAGATTTGAGAAAATCTCGAGTTTTCGAATCTCAGTCGATACTATTAATTTTTCCATCGTTTATACATCGAATGTTATCATAGATTAAAATATAAATATTAGTATACAATTCAGTT
>Ga0157364_1003773_pt1 | contig 14838 bp, 11 predicted proteins | sample AttsexASBM2_FD_111476 | JGI IMG/M metagenome (GOLD analysis project Ga0157364, IMG submission 111476) | Fungus gardens microbial communities from leaf cutter ant in Ribeirão Preto, State of São Paulo, Brazil - Atta sexdens ASBM2 | ecosystem: Host-associated > Fungi > Mycelium > Unclassified ... | reverse complement strand
TAAATCATAATTTTAAACGATATTATACAGTTATATTGCAGTTATATAAATCCTGTTTTATTAAATAAGATAAAAAATATAAGTATAATTTATACAAAAAAATATCTTGTGTATCTGTAACAAGTTTCGATTACGATAAGTTTTTTAATCTGACATGCCAAAATCTGGCAACAACATTGTTGTATGGAAAACGTCATAATAATTACCATTAACGTCATCGTCAATACTATCAGAATCATTGTTGTGTCTACGAAAATGTGTATGGACAAACTGACGTTGCTATAACGGAGAATCGCGACTTACCATTATTAACATTGTTCATTAATGCCGTGAACTTTTCACAATGATAACGAAGATATTACGTACGAGATTCTCGACCGGGGAATAACGAATGGTGTCACGCCTTCATCGGCAATTAGCGGAATCGCGCGTACGACCACGCTGTTGATGCACACATTTATCTCTACAGGCAGAATGTTTCTATGCTATAATTACCTTTATCGACAGATTCATTTTATTTGTAACAATATAGTTCGGATTTTTATGAAGAACATGAATCAACTACGTTTCTACGATATGAAGACTGGAAAAGCATTTACGTGCCAATGAAGATATTTTTCGTATAATTACAATTTCCATATAAAAATTGAATATTTTTATTTTAAGTCTATTTTTATTTTATCATTATTGAAAATTGCATATACTGTTAAAATGTAATTTTAACAAATATTATACTAAAATATACTAAAATATACTAAAATTATACTAAAATATATTAGTTTTTGATTATGGAAAGTATTTTCAAGACAAATTATTTATTATATATAAATTATGGAAAATATGGAAATAAAAAATATAGATAAGAAAAAATTTCAAGATACTTCAACTACTTATCTAAATTCTTCATATATTTTTCGAAATTGAAATTGCTGAAAAAAATAATTTCATACAATATGTCTCTGCTAATTTTAGTCAATCGAATTTAATAGTTTAACAAAAAAATTTAATGTTAATTTAATGTTTATGAAATAGCGCGGGAAAATAGTCGATAAGCATGGCTGATACTCTCATGTGCTAAGAACTCATTCTCTTTCGGTCATTGCTAGCGTACGGACCACGTGGTGATTACGAATGAGCGAGTGGAACGCCAAAGCCTTACGATTGACTAACAAGTATTCGTAATTTTGTAGAATTTTGCGAATATTGTTTATTTCATTTAGTTTTATCTTTTGCATTAATTACTTTTTCTTAACAATAATAAGACTTTTTGCAAAAATACAAAGGATAGTTTATCTCAATATTGTTAGTTATCTTTATATAATTATCTTTGAACAAAAAAATACGTTCGTATTTGATTCATAGGGTACAATAAAATGAAATGTATTTTTTTTATAAAATCATTAAAAACAGAAATTCCATATTAAACAATTTTTACTGTTATGTACATTCAATAAAATAGAGCAAAGCAAGCAAAAATATAAATATGAAAAAGAATGATAATTTACAAAATTAAAAATATGGTTATTAAAATTAATTAAAAATTAATAAAATTGTCATCTCTTCTCACCCGATGTTAAATCAATTTTTGCAAATATTAATTACCAAGTACACTAAATCTCAGTATCCGTTCGATGCTTAAGATCATCGTCATCATCATCACCAGAAAGGTTCGAGAGATAAAACTACAATGTGCGGCAGATCGACAGTGAGTCGACGTTAACATCGTCTACTACGCACATATAGTGGGGACAGAAAGAGTGGATACCAAGGTGGTCGCGGGGAGTTATGAATGAGTTGGTCGCGAGTCCTGAACCACGGATCTCAATGGTGGGGGGTAAAAGTCGCGCAGCGTGCAGGAGAAGGGATGACGAAGGAGGTGGCGCGGGTGATCGAGGGAGGGCGAAAATGGTGGGAGGATTGGCCGAAAGCGGGGTGTGGGCCACGTGCTACGGTGACTTTACAATCGTATATAGGCACCGGTCGACGGAGTGGCCAGTACCATACACTGACAGTCATACACCGGGGGCGCACGAGGTGATAGAAAGAGTGAAAGAACTGAGTTCGAACAGGAAGGAAGAGGGAGAAAGGAAGAAAGAAAGAGAAAAAGAAGAAGGAAAAGGAATAAAAGAAAATACAATAGATAAAGACTGCGAGAAGCGATCTACGTACGTCTAAGGCAAACGGATAAATCATCACTACCGTCTCCCCTTAGACAAGTTCACTTCTATTATAACGAACAATTTGCTTCGCCCGCCTTCTTGTTCTGTCTATTCGTTGGATTGATCGCGTCCTTTCTTACTTCGTACCTTGGATATGACAAATTAGTTAGTGACCAACATCTTTTGAAAGCAAACTTACTTTTCCAATTAGAAAGTGAAATATAGCCCTGTGAAGGGCTTCGGAATCGATACAGGAAGGAAACAGACAATCGACAGCAAGGAAGTAATTGTGAAGGACAACCAAAAAAAGAAGAATCTTAAAAAGTAAAAGAAAACGTACAAGGACTACCCTTAACAATATATCCCTTTGATTCTTTTTCTTCTTCTTGAGTATCCCCGCCACCTTATCAAGCACCCACCCCCCTCCTCCCTCTTTCTCTCTCTCAGGATCCCATAACCCCTCTGCCCCCTCATATAAGAATCAGTGCATCGCGTGTGCTGGGACCAGTGCCAAACGGATTGTGAATCTGTGCAGACTGTTTTTCGATTGTGACAACTCTTCAGGTGATCATCGGTGGCGTATCGTGCGACTGAACGCTGGAGCACACACGCACCGTCCGCGGTATCCATGTCTATATACACATGTAGATGTATATAACGCACGTGTATCTATTACTTGCATACATACGTACTAATCGCTGACGCGAGGAGACCCGCGAAGGATACACCGGCATTATTCCTGCCTTGAGACTGTGCGTTCGCGAGTGTTCGCGTAATAGATAGTGTTATGCGATCACAATGATTGTGAAGAACGCGATAGAAAATCAATTGATGCCAATGGAGATCATACTCACCCGCGATCAGAGGACTACGTCCCACCGGGTCCATGACCAGGCGAATCCTGTTATGCGAGTCAACGCGCTGATATCAAAGTCGGCGATTTCATCTTTGGAACAAACCAAATATCAGGGCATCGTCGCGAGACGTCATTGCATTAGAGCGATAACCGCGAAAACGCTTAAACGAGAGAAAAAGAGTGATTTGCACCTCATGCCAACATTTTATCATGACCGAAGAACACAACATTCTAACGCATCCTTCAGCGTACTCAGATTTCTAAGTAAGTCAAAGTTACCACCACGTATACACATACATGCACAATTGTAGTTTATGATGACAAGTACTAGATACTAGCAACGTAAACATACGAATAAACGTCAATATTGTAAATATTAAAAAATCGTTCATTACAATTAAATAGAAGATAAATTGAAATTTTTAACCCGGAAATTATTAATTAATTGCAAATTGTATATAGTAAATTACTTCTTTTTTAATGTAATATAAAATGAGTTGTAGCAACATTGAGTGTCACACGAAAGAAATATCTTTATTGTATTCTGATACAGTATATGCTATATGTCGATTGATTCGAGGTCGTGAATGCAGCAAAATGCATTACGTAATTTTAATAATATTTCGGTTGTTGCATTGTACTGTTCTATCTTTGCAGCGTGGTCGTTGTCAATATAAAAGTTGCATCCTCTTTCCGGTTGCAAGGCTTTCTCCGAATTGATTTAGAAATCATATCAGGATTTGCTACATTTGCATCAAACCAGTTGTTTATATCCCTCACTCCTTATTAACCTTTCGCAACATCGACAAGGAAATATATAGATTGACTTCGCGAGTATATCTATCGAATATAAATATTGTACCTCTAGGATTCAGTCAAATTTTCTATGAACTTCCGTACGTTAGTCACAATTCGAAATGAGAAATACCAATTCGTATGTAAAAGTAGAACTAACATCGATAAACTTGAGTATGACTCGTAAATTTGCACTCGAAGCGGATTATGACCTGATGGTAAAACCCGCGTGTGTCTCGAAACCTTAATCATTGAACGGTGCTCGTCTCGTGATAAGTACAATTAGAATACACGAGTCTAAGTATACTTATCGATCTACAAGTATACGTAGTTTTATTTTCTTCAAGTGTTAATGAAAATTTTGAATTTTTCATAATTCATGAAAATTATAAGTTTAGCAATTTTCTTGTGCAATTATTTGCGTTTTAAAAAAATATTTATTCACTATTTTTTAATAATATTAAAATCTATTGCACAATACCTGTTATAAATAATACTTCTACTTATAAATATCACTGTACAAAGAATATATTCACAAAAATTAGATTAAATTATTTAAAAAAAATTAATTTTAAGTAATGTTTTAATATGAATTTTTTTTAGAAATATATAATAACAAAATATTTCCTTTTGACACGTTGATAAGGTAAAAAATGTAATAAGCGTGACATTACGCTTTTTTTTATTTAGTTCACTGTCGCTCATGTCATTCTCTTTTGCGACTTTGACGTCATTTTCGAGCATGCCGATGAAGTATTAGTCATCCGCCTTGTAACGGTCCTCCTTATCGATTCTTCGTTTACAAGTTTGCGAATCTTAAGTCTATACGCGTTTTCGTTTACTGTCTTATCAGTTTCTTCTAAATTTTCGTAAAATTGAGAAGAGTGTATAATAGGAGATTGGCTTTCCTAGAATGAATTCAAAACACGGCACGTGCCAGGACGTGCGGTATATTTGCCTCCGTCCGCCCACCTGTTGAACAGCGAGGGTCCTACAGGTGGTTTAAATCCTTAAGTTCTACGAACTGTGAAAAGATGAACTACAGGAATCATCTTTCAGGAATCTCGACTAGATGTCCACATATTTTTGTATTTTTAAATGACATAATATATGGCGTTTCGTTGCTTTTATTTTTAAATGACATAATATATGGCGTTTCGTTGCTTTTAAATAAAACGAAATTTCTCAGAACAAGTCGGTACATTGATACAACTTCATATTTACAATAGTGGGAACTTAATGTATTTACTATATTCTTGTATGACGATAAGAAATTGTGTGTGTATGTGATAGAATAATTTATAAAAAATTGTCGAACATATATGCGCACCGCGGGTTGCGACCTACCGCAACGTGCTTCGATCCGTAGACACGAACGGAAGAAAAGGGAGTAGCGGGTCGGGCGTAATGGGGTATAATTGTCGCAAGCAATGCGAGGACAGTGCGTCATTACCGCATTTTTCACCATCTTTCTTGTTGGCCGACAGCAGAGATGCGCTTTGCACCGGTGTTCACCGGCTTTGCGCGCCATACTTTTTTCAACGCGGCCGCGGTTCTTAGGAATTTCGATGGAACGCCGTCGTTGAGAGTCGTCGTTGAGGTAGGCCCTTGCAATATCAATGATATGTAGACGACATTGGGGAAAGTATAAAGAAAGGTAAAATGGCATCAAAGCCCATCATCTGCCGAATGTTTCACAGAGATGAACTTTTCTTACTGATAGTAGTAATTGTGGCAAAGAGAATATTAATATTTAATTTTTCTTTTTAGAAAATTGTGTAGATTAAGGGAATATTGGTTACATAATGGATTGACTAATACATAAAAAAAAAGTAATGTTCACCAGAAATAGTTTGAGAACAATAGTTTTCCGCCATACGGCATATCGACGTATTTCTGCGAAAAACAATTAAAATCCTGACGCGTAGTTCCTGAATTAGGTAAATGCGAGAGTAAGTTTTGTTGAGCGTCAAGATGCAGACTTTTAAATTTCTTTCTGCTTAAGAATAAGAACTCGTTTGAAAGTATACCTGTATCATCGTATCCCTTTCTCCGCTGACAAATTTGACCGATCGTGGAACTCTAATCGCATAGCAATTAAATACTTAAGAAAAAAAAAAGAAGACGGAGTAATTAAAGAAATAAGAGAAAGTAAATGATGTCTTCGACAACAAGTAAGGAGATACGTTCGTGAATAGCCAAGATTATTTACGTGGATTACTGCGAACTTTGCAGAGCGATAAAAATACTTGCAATCGAACGACTGTTTCTCGAGATACGGTCTTTTTCGTATATGGCGAAAAATATATTGCAAGTACACGTGTCTCTCCTAACATCATTAGCGAACATTAATTGGACGTTTTCCGCCAGGATTGTTGCCCTTTCGAAATTTCTTCTTCTTTTATTTTCACGCTGAAAATAAAGTGTAAAAATATGCTTTTATTGATTGTTGTATATTACACAACTATTACACTACTTTACGAAAAAAAAAACGGAATCAATATATAACATGCTTTTATAATATACGTCATTGCAACAATAATATCATATACATATAAAAAAATTCACATGATTTAGTTTCCCGTTTATTTCTTATTCCATATATCATACACGAAAAGAACGGTTTTACTAAAATATCTAAAAATTACTAAATATCTAAAAATTTAACTACAGATGTACAAATCTAAAAATAGTTTTGTTGGATCACCAAAATAATTATGTAGAGTATTTAAGCGTCGATGATAATTCTGCAAAAGTAGCATTCTACAACCAGATTTGATCTGAAAATAAATTTTCAGATTTGTATCAAACTAAATTTTTCGATATTTCAGCAAAACTATTCTTTTCGTATAGATGGTTGTGTGACTTATCTACATAAATGTAAATTCCAGTATATATTGAACGCTTATCACGTCTTTGCGATTGATTCTGTAAAATAGTAACACATCATAGCATATTCACGTTAAAAATTACGGCAATGTGTTCACCGTTGACCGACACGGTTTTGCGTCGTCACTTTGGGGCGCAAACTTCCCTGCGGCAAATTGCTCTCTCATCGCAACGCAGAACGCACTTAAGAGCCGCTCATTAATATGCGTTAAGTGTTCGAGGCGTCTCCCTATGCCCCGTCCCACTCCTCGTTTTCTCTACATCTCGCTCTTTTTCCGTCTGCATTTCTGTCTCCCTTCGTTTGTACGGCGCGTCCGTCGCCTGCATCATGCGTTCATGCACATTAAAATTAAATTCGTTAGCGCCTGTGGATGGTACGACACACCTCCGGTTTTCGGTCGCACGCCTGTTCGTCCCGATGAACTAACGATATAAATCAAAAAGTTGAAGTAAGTTAGTAAAACTTCAACTCTTTGATATTCTAAAACAGTATCGTTACTGATTGCAAAATACTATATTATTGATAATTCGACTTGATAAAACACAATAAATATTATCAAATAATGATGATAAAATCAATCAATAAAAGAAAACAATATTTGATTTCGTAATTTTCTTATTAATATAGATAACAGATGATTTCAGAGAAGAGAAAAAAGTTCCGAAATAATAATATGCATAGGCAACTGATAAAATCTATAATATTGATAAATGTAGTATCGGGTAGAACGCTGTGTATATCTTACGAAACTTGATTTAACTTCAAATCAACATTGCACTTAGCAGTGTCCATTTTACATCGCTCGATTTTTGAAACCTTCAAAACGGTGATGAAGAAAGGAAGGGGAAGGGGAATATGGATTAAATGCGGACAACACGTATGCGGTGGTCTCCCATCGTTATACATCCTTCAAATGCGTACGCAACTGTCGATGGTTTGTCGTCGTACCGCTGCACGTGATCCGAGGCCCCTCATCAAGGGTCGTAACTCGCGTAATAATGCGACGACGAATTCGCGGGGACGTAATTCGACGTGCGGTGATCTTGAAACTGCCGGATGATCATAAGACGGTCCCGATCGGAATCTACCATTTAGGCGCTTACTATCGACGAGTGAGTCCCCGAGGGTGGAAACAGAGGGCCAATGAGCCGGAAGCTCAATGATAATTTTACGCAGGCATCTCGCGGCTCTCACGTCAAATCGTGATTACCACCAGATCATTGAGCAGTATCTTCGATTTTTCCTTTTTTAAGATTCTGACAATTCCGTTAATGATGCCCCTACACAAGTTAATCTTCATTGCGGAAAGGGTCCAATCCCGTGGCACTCGCTTGCTGCTACGGATCTTCGATGGAGCCATATTAACGTAACTGTTTCCGCAATCTTTATAGAACTTATTATTGTATATACAATGTACTAAAATGGCGACTAATGTTGTTAAAAAATAAAAAATATATGAATCATTCTGATTATTTGATGAAAACACTTATTATGCCATCATTTAACAATAAAAAAAGAAACAAACATTTTAATATTTAATTAGTTAGTTATTGAAGTGGCACTTTAATAGTATAGAATAAGAACGGATTTCATACTGTGATCGATAATTTAATTATAATGTATATAATATGGATCATTAAAGCAAGAAATCTAAAGTGACTATTTTTGTTTCCAGGGTTAGGCTGTGCGTTGGTGATTATACTAGCGACGCTGTCAGTGCGAAGTGCTCCGATAATGAATTCCCCGAACAAAACGGATGATATGAAATGGGTGAATCCTTGTGGCGTCTCTACCAAATTACGAACAAACGGCTCCAATCCGGACATTGCTCAGTTGGAGGACCATGATCTCCTCAACCAAATAGTACTCCAAGCGAGAACAGCATTAAAGCATGCACAACTATTTAGAGATGAATTTGTAAGTAATATAGAATACATATGTTTCTCTCTCTGTACATTGTCTCATACATTGTCGTCTTCATCGAGAGTTTTGACTGCGTATCTTTTCTTCGTGTATATTAATACAATTCACGTTAATACGAAATTGATACGATATTTTATTGAAAATTATGAATATCAACTCTTTAATAATTACTTATATGACTTCTTGGAGGAGATCGGGTAGAGTGAGGGAACTTCGAGCGGAAGGAGGTTATGGTAGTATTTCCGGTCATCCAAACGTTCGATCGCAGTTCCATGAGTTACGATTATAGATCTTAGAAGAAGATTCCAATCTTATAAATCCTGTCGCACCTTTATATTAATTGCAAACTTATTAAGAATTTTATTTTTATCTGTTGTAAAAGTGTAATATGTATAATAATGAATATTATAGTTTAAATTTGCAAAATGAAAATGTAAATTTGATTTCAGTTCAGCTCCCTTTTTAAGTTATAAATTTGTATCAAATTTTCTAAATTTACATTAAATTGAAAAATTTTTATTTATATTACATTTTACTTAATAGTTGAATTATTATTTATTCTTTATTCTGAATTATCTATTCAATTATTACATATATATATTTTAAAGTTGCGATTGAATCTTGAATTCTGGAAATAATCGATTTTATAAGGCAGATAGATACATACGACAGCGAGAAATTTTTGTTTCAAAAGAATCTTCCCAACCAATCGTACCTTATTATCTCTGACCAAGGACAATAAATCACGCACCAGACCCGAGCGGTTTCTCAAGGTTTCTCTTTAGGAGCAATCCAAAAAAGAGATCGACTCGAAAACCGCAGAAACAGAGATGATGTTTCGCATTCTAAATTTCATTTGTTTTTCAAGAAATATTGTCTGACAGTTTTATGTATAATCCGCTTAAAATGCACTCGATTTTATTCCTTTCAATTATATATAAGAAAATTTAGATTTTTGATGTAAAAAGATTTAGACTTCTAAAATATCAGAAATGAGAAAACGTCATTGATTAATTTCTAAACGATTGCGTTTTCGCCAAATAATGGTACCAAGAAATAAATACTTACGACTGATCGCTGAACATCAAGTTAAGACAGACAAAGACCGTCTTCCACTCCCGTGAACGGTGTTTACCTAGGCGAAGCGAGTATATGACCGAATAAATTAGCATTCGTCGCGTGCATCGAGAAAGGGTATTTCTGCCTCTTCGCATTATAGGGTCCGTTTCGCCCTAGGGCTCTGGCTAAAGGCGGTTAAAAAGCGTTCCCGTTACATCATCGCGCAGCGATACCGGATACCGATGTTTTTTAAGTCAGCGCATAATCCGATATCATACCGGCCGTAGCTCGCTTCTACCCTTGACAAGAAAGACAATAAATCGCGCACGTGTAAATACCTCGCCACTTGCGACATATAAAAGATGGCATGGAAAAGGAGTGAAGTCATAGTTGAACATGATGACAGGGAAGAATCAAGTTTCTTTCCTCGCCGTTCGGCTCACTGTGCTCGCGGCGAGGCCATGAGTTCCAGGGGCGCCTTCCTCCACTGATATCAACTTGCGGCGACACACTGTCTGATGGTCCAGTGTCTTCACCGTCCGACACTCGTTATCGGTTCAGCGTAGGCCGTCTACCGGCAGGGAGAGAAAGGAGTAGATTAGTCAAGGATACTGAGAACGGCGGAAGTCTCACGGCCGATGTATCTTTCGCGTGCGTGGCGCGAACGCGAAGAAAATCATCCGCGGCGAACCTCGCGATCTTTTGCAACTGACAAAACTATTCTTCCAATAAGTTTCCGGGATAATTGAAAATCTTTAGAGTCGTCAAGTCGATCTATCTGTTAAATCTTTCTACTGTTCGTACATTCTTTAAATGTTTTCTCATGACGTACGACAATTCATCATCTTTATACCGTCTGAATAATTTATAAATCAAATTTATTCGTCTGCAATTCGCAATTCGCAAATAGCGATAGATAGTCTATGTTTTCGCGCGTGTGCAGACGCCAGTACGTGAAGGAATCGGATAAAATATCGGAAGCGAAGGATTCCAATAAATCAGAATCGGAAGCTGCCCCCTCTCCATCGTGAATGGGTACCTGTACGCCATACTGGCACACCGCCTGCATACTAAAGCCCAGACCGGATATACAACCTGCCAGTGTATGTACTTGTCTCGATACATACGACACATATCTCCTATCATGGTATACTACTGTATTCTAATGTCCACTCCCGTCGTTCCTTTGCACGATGATATATTTTTCGAACGCGATCGTGATTGTTCAATATATCTTATGAAGTCTACAGACTTATAAAAAAACGAATCGCATAAATATATATTATTACAAAGATCAGAATTACCATAATATTTTTATATCAGCAGAAATTTAAGAACTTGTTCAATCAATATAGTGCTTGCAATTAGAATTTATCAACAACATTAGAAATTATCGACTCAAGAGATATATTTATAGGACGTGTTGATATCGCGAACTTCGATTGACTTTCAAAGCTATCACATCAAAATTTTATAACTTCTAATAAGCGGTACAGTAGTGATGCCGCGCTAGAAGAAAGACTGAAAGGCTAATTGATTTTGACGGGTCCTCGGCAGCGCCGCGTGGAGACCATACCTATTCTTGCCAGCCTACTTCCTGCCAGCTTCCAGCCCGGTTTTACGATTATTCGTGCTCCAGTGTGGCCGACGAGACTTTTACGAGGCACAAAAGACCCGCGCCACAGATTTGTCCGCCGTCAGTGGTTGTTAGCGACAATTCCTTTCATTCTACCCTTTTTGTTTTGCTTTACCACCTTTCCCGTGTTCGTTCCTTGCTCTTGCAATCTCTCTTCGTATTTATATATCTCGCGGCGAAAATGTATGGAGAATATTCAAGCACTTCGAAACGTGAAACAAAGACCATGGCAATCATTTTGGAACTTCGTGACTTTTACCACCATTTTCCGTATTGCAGTAAAACAAAGATTGCTGAAATATCGATTCCTAAGCAGATTGAGAGCCACCACATCGTGAATGTAACCAACACATCATAAAACGCGACGATAAAAACGAGTTCTTTTCGGCACCTGAAAGGAGGAAAGGCGGACGAGGGTTTAACTCCATTCGTAGGTAGACGCAGGTCTCGCTAATGTATTTATTAGAGGACTGCTTACACAAAATTACCGTAAAATTCTATTTAATTACCCATCAGATTTCTCATTACGTATACCTACATGATGACGCAATTGATGACCGGTTACCGCGAGTATTTAATATTTTTCGATACAAAGTATGGCTTTAAAAGTTATCTTTGTATCCTCTTGGACGCTTTCGTAACGACCGGGGCGTGAGAAGGGCCGATCACTGATCAGCGCACGAGTGCCCGCAGGTACAAGATCGAACATGCCATAACGAGGGAATGAATTTAATGAATGACTACCGCGATGCCGCCTTTCTATCGGCTACCCTTGCTAGCCACGAATTTCCGCCGTTGTCGTGCCTTCGAAATCCATTTGTCGTCACGTATGCTTACTTTCCACTTGGACATGCCGATATTTTCGTTCGTTAACCTGCATGTGAATTTATTCTTATTTTTTTCACGGCATCACATATGCGTTAGAGAGAAGTCTTCGAGGATATATGATTTATCAAGCTATGCAATATGTGGTTCTTGGCAGCGTGGTTATCAGGAATGTTGTTTGCGATCAAAGGTATTATCGCATTCGTAAGTCATACGAGAGTAGTAAGAGTAGTGTCGTACGATGATACACTTTCATTCCTACTTGAGATAATAGTGTTACAATGCGTTATCTACACTGGAATCCAAGATATAAGATCAATGAGATTAAATCATTTTTCCGCACATAGGATAACATGTGCAGAATTCTGGATAATATGAATCGATGCAAAAAGGTTAACACGGGAATTCTTTTGTGAAACGGTTATTTGAGTCTTCAAACCATATCGCAATTGTTCGTCATAATAAGAGGCCAATGACCTATACTACAGCCTCGAAGGCTTATGGAACTGAAATATCAGTGTATCATGAAACATAAATACAAGATAATACTAAAAATTATATAATTATTATACAATATATAATCCTAATTTTATAGAATAACAGTAGGGTTTATTAGAATCTGATATCAAGTGCAATGGAACAATTTTCTACATCAAATTATGATACGAAAATGAAATGCGAAAAGCGTAACTTCTAATGTGTTATGCAAGCTTATGTAGCTTTTCCCTCGTTCTCTATTTCTCGCACTTCCCGGCTCAACGGATGATTCATAATGACTCGTCCGATGTAAGCGATCCCTGATGGGATAATTAGTGTGTCTCGGCTGGCGCCCGAGTTTCCAAGTAATTTCTGGGTAAAGGACTAAGCTGGCTTTTGTTAGCTGACCCATCTCGGTATTCCCGAAAAGTCAGCGTGCCATGGCTGCTTGTGGCACGCGCTCTCCCGCATAGAGAGTCGGCACGAACTGTCGTGCGTTACTCACGCAGCAGTTCGCACGGCCGACTGCGTTTTCATCGTACTAGGAACGAGGGATATCGGGAGACTGATTGTATACGAGGTGTTGCACGGCGTATAATCGGTGACTAAACTCGCTGACATCCAGTGGCGTCGCTTCGCTGCACTATTACGAGAAATTACGAGCGAGTCGGTACTTGCGCTGGCACAATTGACGGATACCTGGAAATACAATAAGAGCAACGCGGTTCGTCCGCGTGCACTAGTCCGTGATCCTTTTGCGAAGTGACAATATAAAGTGACAGTGAGATACATTGCTGTCAAGATAAAAGCGTCAAACGGCTGTGTACGCATTGCGTACTAAATTGTATTAATATTTTTTAAAAAATATTTTTCAACAAAAAGTGTATATAATATTGCATCAAAACATATATGGTTACAAAAAATATTAAATAAATTAATTAAAATTTGTTATTTATTATTCATTATCGTGTATTAAATAAGCATGATTATACTCTTTTAGAATAGACAGCGACATGCTTTTGCACATGCATGTCACGTATTGTTTTATATATATATATATATATATATATATATATATATATATACACACATACACCTTAATCTATTCCCGTACGCAACGAATATGAGAGATATGCAGAATGATATAGCAATAACGCGACACCCACGCAGAATAATTTTTCTCAAATTTCCGCGAGATTACACGCACTAAGAAGACGAAGATGAGGAAACTTGATAATCTCGCATATCTTTCTTCGATGTTGCGGCTCCTTTTTTGAGAGAAATGATATATCTAATCGTGCTCATGTTTTTCTTCTATGATTTTGCAGATCAGACAAACTTTCAAGACGGACTTCGCCAGCGTCCACAATTTGTGGAGGAAATATCATTACGCTTGGCTGCCTACACGATCTGAAATACCCAAAGAACTGGGAGAGGAACTGGATAAAGAACATCTTAACAAATTGGATGTACGTTATCAATTAATTTATCTGTTGTTTTATTTGTCTGCGTAATTATTATTTACAATCTATTACAATACAATAATTTATTGAAATATATATATGTAAGTGAGTCAATAAGTACCTTAATTTTTGCAACCTTGATTGTTAAAGGTAAAATTAAAGTTATTTATTGACTAATCTGTTGTACATACACATATTTCTAATGTATATATTCTTTTTCTTTAAAATATAGTAAAATATTTTTTCACGACACGTACATGTGCACGAATAATTACACACAATTATAAATGGATGATTAACAGTATGTTCGGATTTATATATTTTCAGATTAACACGTCTCTCGTCGATGCGTATGAATATATGCAGAAATATGCGGTGGGCTTAGAGCAGGTAGTTTTGGATCAAAAGGATTATCAGCCTAAGTATCATCAGAAATTCACAGAAGCCGAATGGAAACTTCGAGCGGTAAGTTCAGTTTCGGGATTATCTTAAATCCATTATCTTCCTAAATAATTATGTTGAACCATGAGTATTCGATCCGTAACTCTTTCTCGGTGCGATATAAAAAAAAAATTGCTGTGCGCGACTTTCACAATAATCGGCACAATTGGCCTAAATTATTCTGCCTTCTGTTGTTGCAAGTACGATAAAAGATTTCGCCAAGTTTTACGATCATTTTACGTAAAGGTTGAGACGTTAAAGATCGTCGCTAACTGCCATTTTATTGACCATTCCGACAAATAGCTTTGAACGCG
>Ga0157364_1003772_pt1 | contig 14839 bp, 4 predicted proteins | sample AttsexASBM2_FD_111476 | JGI IMG/M metagenome (GOLD analysis project Ga0157364, IMG submission 111476) | Fungus gardens microbial communities from leaf cutter ant in Ribeirão Preto, State of São Paulo, Brazil - Atta sexdens ASBM2 | ecosystem: Host-associated > Fungi > Mycelium > Unclassified ... | reverse complement strand
GATGATGATGATGATGATGATGATGATGATGATGATGATGATGATGATGATGATGACGATAACAATGATGATGTTGATGATATTTGACCAATTTCAAATTGTTTCTGAATGCTATTGCTATTAGTAATGGGAAGAGCAAGTTTTAAAGTAGCTCGTTCAGCTATCATATCATCCATATGAACATAAACAATATGTGTTTGGACAGTGTTAGGAGTAGAGAACTTCATATCACAAAATAAGCATTTATATTCAGTTACATTACATGTATTGTTTTTAGATTTACTTAGATATATTATATTTGAAGATGATAGCTGATTACAATTCTTCCAATTATCCATATTATTGCTGATAATATTTGAATGGAAGTGTTTTTCGTGACATTCCAATAAAATACCTGTTTCCAGGACTTCGCCACAAATGTAACACATATGTCCATTATAAACATCCCGATAAGAATGAGTTAATTTCTTATGTTGATTAAGAAAATCGAATGTTTTGCATTGTCTATTACACTTGTCACATTTAAAATCGCCATCATTGGAATAAAATTCTTTGTGCATTACCATATGATTCATATTTCTACATTTCATCTGACAAATTTGGCAAGTATACTCATTTGATTGTTCATTTTGTTTTTCTTGATTCGTAGAACAATTTCTAATCTGTTTCTGGACATTAGATGAATCCCGGCTTCTATTCTTGGTATCTTCAGATTCTTTTGTAATCTCACCTAAATTCACTTCATTCGAATGCACATGCATATTATGCGAATAAAAATGTGACTCATGATTGAATCCCTCATGGCATATCTCGCAGATGTAATTATATGACTTGCGTTTATCTTCTGGACAATGTGTAAGTTTGTTATGATGATGAAACATGTACATTCCTTGAAAGTTTTGTTCACAGAGTGAGCATATAAATGTATGATTTTTATAATAGTACATTCGATGTTCAACATAGCGATCATGAGTTTCAAATACCAAATTACAAACATTACATACTGTGCTATGGGTAACTGATTCATTGGATTTCTCTTGATTATTAGGATTGCATGTGAGCGTATTGAGTACTTGTTGACCATGTAAATGTAATATATGAGACCGAAGATCGTGTTTTTTAAAAAAACCTTGGTTACAGAATACGCAATGAAAATTGTAAGTTTTTGAAATATGTGGTACATGCGCTGCAGTGATATGTGACTGTAAAAAACGTTTAGAACTAAATCCAGTGCCACACAATGGACAAATATCGGAGGTAAAACTAAAATTGCGTACATGCATCTCCAAATTCTTGGGAGTTTGAAATTGCTTTCCACATATATCGCAGGGATAAGTTCCATTCTTTGTTGCAATGTTATTCAATTGTGTATTCGCGATATCTTGATTACTAATTGTGGAATTATTTTCCAAAAGCTTTTTAGAGTGTTGCGATTTGTTAATAGTTCCTATTTCCTCCTTAATTAAGTTATTATTAACAAGAATGTTTTGATTAGCTTTATGAATTTCTTGTTCTTTTTTATTATGAAGTGATATTTGATGTTCATTCGATTTTTTTACACAATCACTATTTAATGGATTACATAAATCATCCAGATTAATTTTTTCGTGACATGTTATGTCAACTATATCATCGGTTTTCTCGTGCTGTACTTCGAGAATATCTTTCGGGGATAAATTTGTTTCTTCCATGGAATCTTTCTGATCTTCTTCTATTTCTTTTTGTACTATACAATGACTTTGATGTTCTTTCAAAGATATTCGTGACAAGAATGTCTCGTCACGAAGATACTTAGATTTTTTGGTCAAGTTGCATTCTAATTCAGTATCTATTAAATATTGGTCGTCCTGTCGTTGAATATACTTCAGACAATGAACATTTAAGTGTTGCTTCAACGCTTCATAATCAGATAATAGCATATAACAAATACAACATTGATTTTGTTTAGAAACGTGTTCGCGTAGATAATGCTGAAGTAATTTATGCTTCAACTTATAACGTGCACCACATATGCTTGACATATATGCTATATGAGATGACTTAATATGTATACGTTTGGTCAATTTTGAAGAAAAACTCTCCTTACAAACTTTACACAAAAAATAATTGTTATTGTGTTTCTCGACATCTGGTGTTTTTTCTTTTATATGTACAGTTGGAACAATTGTTAAACGTTCCAAAGAAACCTCTACGTCTTTTAGTTTTACTTTATTTCGTACATCACTTTCTTGAAATCCAGGAGTAAGACAAGTGTTTTTCTTGGCTTTAAAAGCAGAAATTTGATAAGAATTTCTTAGTTGTTCATCACATCTTGTTAAAAAAATTGTACACTCCTTGCATTTAAAATGAGTCATAATAATTTTCCAATCCACTTTAGAAGTTATCTTTTCTAAATCAATCCCATTTCCTTTATTCTTAATATTAAATTCTGTACCAAATCGAGATTTCTTAGATACACTTTTGTTCTCCCTTCCTAAATTTGAATTTGCTTCCCCGGAAGAGACTCCATTTAAAGATCGTAAACTATAAGGTATTCCACGATCATATGAAATATTACTTGTTCCATCTTCGGTTATTTTATTTTCGACAACCGTATCAGAAAGTTTTTCCAGAAAAGACTTCATCATTTCAACATCTGCATGTAGTTTTACAAATGGCTTTTTATGCATTTCATGTTTCATACTTTGTTTCTGAATAGAACGTATTGTTCGTTTTAAAAGATTATCTGATTGTGTAGATAAAGGATCAATTTGTCCATTTTGTTTTTCTGGAAGTTTTTCTATTTGATTATCATGATAAAAAGCACACATAGGAAAATCATCTTTTGTAATGTTCAATTTACTTGGACTGAATTTAATATTACGTTTCTTTTTGCAAAGCTCAAGATATTCCGTTAATGTTGGTTGCCGTAATCTTTTATCTTTAGTTGACGACACTTCATTATTGAATAATTTTTCGGGTCTTGATTTCTCAGTATTAATCACATCATCAGTACGAGATTTATTTATGTTTATAAGCTTAGTATTTATCTTTTCTGATTGAACAAGATTTGAACATAATGAGTTTTTATTTGCATTAATTCTTAAAATATCATCTTCAGAAGATATATTTACTTTAAAGATCTTGGATTTGGAAATCTCACGTTTAACAGTGTCATTAAAACATATTAACTCATTATGTACATGAAATAAGTGAGATTGTAAAAGTAATTTTTTCTTAAAAGTACGACTGCAAAAATTACAATTGTATGAAGATAAGTATGTACTACGCATGCTATGTACGCAATGACACGTATTAGACTGTAATTTGTCGTTAGCTATGAAATATTTATTACAAACCTTGCACTTATTACTTTTATTAAGTTCATAATATTGTTTATGGATTTTCCAGTATGAAAGACAACTGAATTTCCTAAAACATATGTCACATGTAAATCCCTTTTTTAATTTAGTCTTACATTGTATTTTTTTTTTATAATCTAATGTAATGCTTTTTTGTTTCCTTTTTCTCTTAACATTTTTGGTTACTGAACATAATGCACTAGTGTTTTTATTATTAAAGATTTCATTGGAATATTTTCGTTTCTTAAAACGTGGTAAAGTGTTATCTATTTCTTTCTTTGTTTTTACATTTTTACGATCTGTATTAACAATATTAGTTACGTCATTTGAATATGCATTATGACCATTCGAATGTCTGCTTTCTGTGTTATTTATGCTTTTACATGACTTATTAGATAATGATTTGTCGCAATAATGATGATCATGATCAATTAAACTACAATAATTTCTAACTATAGGAGTATCATATTCAGTTATATCAGTATGCGATGTTGTATCAATAGGCTCTTGCTTAATCTTCGTTCCATTTTGGATTTCTATACCAAGCTGAAAAACATACAAATCAATTTTAACTTCTTAAATCTGCTTAAATCTGCAAAGAAGACAATGAAATATATTCAAAATCCCACAAATATAAAAAACTAGTTTAAAAAAACTAAAATGAATTAACGTAAATATGCATTACAAACAGTGCCTTGCTGAATGAATTTACTATTCTTTCTCTCTTAATTAATAAGTATAAACTCAGGGTTGGGAAGTATCTAGTTACTTGTAACTAAGTTACAGTTATTTTTTTTAGTGGAACTTAATTCCTTTTTTATATCTATAATTGTAACTTAACTTACATTTTTTCCAATATCTAGTAATTAATTTAATAGTTATTTTTACAGTTACTTTACATTTTAAATTTATTTGTCAATTTAATGTTGGTTAAAATCTGTATACTGATTAGGCTACGGTCCACTTGATTCGAAGCATTTGTAGTGCTAAAAGTGTATTCCACTTAACATACGCAACGCTCGCATATATCATTTTATTATTTAATATTTGTAACAATAAGGATAAAATGATACTTGCAAGCGTTGTGTACCCTGTGTTTGGAACGCAGCCCAAAGTGAGTATTTTATTACCAACCGTTATTTGAGTTATCTTGCGTATATTCCCGCGAAATTAAAAGAATTTTTAAATAAAATTGTATTGTAAACGTAAATTTTTTTCTTTCCTAATCCTAATCATGTGGGGTGATGGTGGTAATCGCAGCCTAGTGTCATCACCAGATTTAGCAACTAGCTCATGCTCACTAAATTCTTGGACTCAAGGAACATACGGTCCCAGGATCCGTATCTTTTACAGGAGAAAGCAAGGTGATGACATAGAATGTAATAGTTGTTCTCTCTCCTCTAGAGAGTCTCAGAGGGAGAGAATGACAAACGCGTCACGTGAATAGAGTTTCAATGCCTGTCTCCAATCAAGACCGTCAGTTTGATCAATTTTTTCCAATTTCTTCCATGCCTATGGAGCTTTGATGATCCAATCAGAGAAGAAGTAATTTGCCACTTTCTCTCTGCGAGGCTCTCTACTGTTCTTCCCGCATAAGCGGCAATCTTTTCGTTTAGCGAGAGTCTATAGTGTTGACATATAAAAACAATTTATATTGGGTTAAGGAAAAAGTCTTTTTACATATAGCTGATAGATGAAGATCTGGTCGATTTTTTTATGTGTGACGTATTGTATATCGTTGGAAAGATACTATTTCATATTATATTTGAAGTAGATTATCATAAATCATCGATGATTGAACGATATATTCGATCAAGTTTGAAAATGAATGAAAATCAGATTTCCGACATTCCACTTTTTTATTATAAAAAAGAGAGCGCAAGCATGGCAGACAACGCATTGGTCTATCATTCCAGAGGTCCCGGGTCTTAGTAGGAAAACCAAGAAAATATTTATGTTTATATTTCATCTCGGAAAAGATCGGCAACTTCCTGAGAGTATCCTTGCTTACAGAAACATCTCTTGAAAAATCCATTCGGAATCTGCATTAAAATGCATTAAAATGCATTAAAATTGTTCCATATCTCGTAGCAGTTGAATAATAACGTGCGCATCATAAGTATATGAGAGAGGCCTAAGAAAAACAAGAAAATTATAAAAAAGGAAAAAACGCTGCGCAAGAAAAAGAGGCTATGCCCAATTTGGGTCCTGGCTGAACAGCATTGAGATTTAGTTAGGATTGTAGAGTATGAAAAAAAGATTTAAAAGTTTTATATGCACGACTTTGTAAAATGAGTTCCCTTGAGTGCTACAAGCTGTTCGAAGTATTATGACATGTATTGTATACCATTGTAGAACTAGTTTTATTCAATTTCTCAAATCATTTAGTATCTGGAATATGTCCAATTTTGATGAAGACAACTAAAACCTTTTTTGGACCCCAAATGAATAATTATAAATGATGTATTAATCGATGAAAAGGGGAGAGAGACACTCAAAGTATGAAACAAAAGATTTTAATTCATTTAATAAAGAGGCTGCATTGATTTGACAAAAGTTCAGTATTTTTAATTATAACATTTGCATTTCTCGTTTCAGTAAGTTTTCTTTTATAATGGCATCAACAGACATGATATATATTTAAATAGTCGAGTGGGGCTCTTGTGGACTAGACTCTTGTTCCAAATCTAGCATTTCTCCAGCCAATAAATGTTTACGCGATTGGTTTTTTAAATATTATTATTAAATATTTTTTAAATATTTTCACATTGCGCATAGTGGATCTCATCGCGACGACCAGTAGCTGCTTCGAAATGACTCCGTACCAAAGGCTGGTTTATCTCGATTGATCATTCGCCACTTGTTCATCCCCTCTCCTCTCCAGAGGCATCAATTCCAGGGACATCCTGTTATTACAAATCCGAATTTCTATGACATGACGGCATGAATCGCGACTAGGGACTAGCCAGATTAATGAACTGTACCAAATATATTTTAAATATTACTTCAATGTTCTTTGATACAATTCTTTGATACCGCCGTTGATATAATGGGGAGGTGCATGCCTGAACGCAAAGAAATTAGATAAGATTAATGATACGTGATCATAATAGCGAACTTTGAATAGTTCTAGCACTCAGGAAATCTCTCCTATAAAGTTGAGCTTATGGAATTTTTATTCTCTTTTGATATCTTAAAATTTTGAGACATGTCTCAAAGTTCTTCATCCGGGATCCAAATTCCTCTAAAGTTGGACAAAGTCCTTTGTCGTGTTTATGGAGAGGATGCTCTAACTAGATAAATAGCAGTGAATTGGTTTCGCCGATTTCGACATGGAAATTTCGATGTCAAAGATATACATCATTCTTCATATGGTCGACATATTGTAGAAAATATCGATGAAATCTACCAAAAAATTGAAGAAAATTGTCATGTGAGTAACTATGACATAAGTAAGGAACTAAGCATTGATCATAAAACCGTTTTGGAGTTGCGTAAGGCTGGATACACAAAGAAGCTCGATGTTTGGATGCTACATGATTTAACGGTAAAAAATTTAATGGATCTAATTTGAGAATTGCTGCTGAAAACGAAATTTTCTGAAAAAAAAGATTGATAACGGGCGATGAAAAGTGGATAACATATTTCGTCCACGATCTTTTTCGAACATTATCATATTATGATGAAGTAAGGCACTACAAACAATCGCAAAGATTGACGCTAAAGATGATACTGTGTATCTAGGGGAACTGGAAAGAAATTCATTATGAACTGCTGTCGCCAGGCAAATCGATTAATTCTGATCTGTACTGTAAACAACTAATGCGATTGGAGCAATCCATTCAGGAAAAGCAAGAATTGATCAGTAGAAAAGATCTTTCATCATGACAACGGTTGGTTGATCACAAGTCTTTGATGATTCGACAAAAAATTAAGAGAGTTTGGCTGGGAAATATTGATGTGTCTATCGTATAGTCCTGATAGTCCCTTGCATCGTTCGATTTGGTCTTTGCAAAACTTCTTTAATAGAGTAAACTCAAAGAGACCTGCGAAACTCATTCATCTCGATTTTTTATCGAAAAAAATCACATAAATTCTATACCGATGGAATAATGGCACTAAAAATGGCAAAATCATCGATCAAAAGCGATATATATATTTAATTTAATATATGATTTGTAAACAATTTAAAAAATGTTTCAATTATGCTCTTGTAAAAAGCATAGTTAGCAATTATGCTAACTTGTAAAAAGACTTTTCCTAACAATATAAAAGTTTTATACTTTAAGCATATAAAACAAGCTTTGTCAAAATTTGAAGCGTCAAATTTAGTACAATTGTATTCTAATACATTTGGGTACATTTTTAATTATATTAGCATCTTGATATTACAATAAATCTGGTCTGCAAACCAACCTGATTGCAAAAAAGACAGTAAATAAATAAAATAAACAAAAATTTTTGACTTTTAACTCAATCTGATATATTTTTGCCATTTAACTGTACAATTTATTTTTTAATTCTAACAACACTGTTCGAATTAGTTCGGATTAGAGATTACATGAAAAAACAATACTGTGTTTTTATAAGCTTAAAAGCTTCAGTATAGGAAAAAAGATTGCACTAAAATTATGTGTTATGTGTACGTGCGATATTGATGTAGCACCATGTAGTAATCAGTTGAGATTTCATAAATCATATATAAATCATATATAAATCAGTAAATCAATTATTTTCTTGGAGTTTGACTGTCATGCCAGTATCCAGGGATCCCAAAGAGTGAATTCCAACGGGATCACTATTTTACAGACTTTCACACATTGGAGCAGCGGTCCATTTGACACTGCGAGAGTTACAAAGCATGTATAATACTAATATGATTAGTTCACTTGAGGATTATTATTATTTAAAATATTTCCAGTAAATTTCTATTCTCATATACGACAAAAATATATTTTTGCTCCTACTCTTTAGGAAGGGTTAAAGCGTTCATGTAGCACTCATGGACCATGTAGTACTCACGAATATTAATGGATCAAACATAGCATTTGGAGCGTAACGTTCAGAGCATTTTGAAATAATTGGATCCCAGCTGATATATCAATACTGCGCATATATACGTATAAATTTTTCTAGGACATCAATCTTCTGTAGCATCTGAACTTAAACTATATTGGCACATGTATAGTTACGCCAAAATTATGTTGATCTACGAATACATACGAAAACGACTTACATTTTACGACTCAATTACGGCCATCTTTGTGTTCAGATCCTAATTCTAAAAACTCAATATTGTTCATGTAATCCGTAGTCCAAGTCATTTCCATTTTACATAAATACATTACATTACATAAATACATAGAATTTGTATGATTTTACATAAATACATTAAAAAGTTTGTATGAATTAAATCGTAGCAAATGACATCTTTAAATGCTACATTGGATTAAGAGCAGGTAAAATAGACTTAAATTTTATAATTTTTTTCGTTTTCATTAAATATAAAGTCGACCGATTTGAATTTTATTCGTTTATACCTTAATTCTAGAAAAGGATTTTTAAATCTGTAAAAAACAAAAAAATAAAAAAAATTACGTTAGTTGACAAAACAGACTTTAGGATCTTCTAAAGCCTTGTATCCATGATGCTGGAAATCGATCCGAGATTTCAGAGAAAAAACAAATCACATTTGAACAAATCGGTAATCAATGCCATAGGCATATAAGATAAATTCAAGCCGGTATTCATAGGATGCCTATCCATGCAGCGGAATAGCGTAACGCGGAACAAGAATAGAACCAATCACAAGTGTTTTATACCAACTGCAATTGGTGTGGGACGCTTATGATTGATTCCGCTCTCGTTCCGCGTTACACTATTCCGCTATATGGATAGACATCTAGTTCTTATTTTAAGACTGTCTTATAGCGTTTTCTCTTGGGATACACTGAGTGTAACCTTATACTACACAAGTGTATACACTACTTCATGCTATGTGTTTAATTCTGCTGCCGGTTGACTTCCATTTTCAAATTTTTAATGTCACACTGGCTCCACACTGTCTCTTTGAGACAGCTTCGTGTAATAAAACCCTACTTTGTGTATAAAATTTGCATTACACTATAACCATGGAAATACATTACACTGAATGAGTTCGCTTATCACCAGCCAAGGAAATACACTACACTGAGTGTTGCACTGGTGGGCGATAGTGCAGCCAAGAGAAAAATGATTAACTATTAAGTAATGTCTTAAGATGCTAATACGGCCCTCTGATTGGCTTAAGACTGTAAGTGAGAGACTAGAATAAATATTTTCTACTTTAATTTCATCAAAATCTGTAAGGAAGGTAGAATTCTTGAGTATTACCATTACTTTCATATCTTACTTTATTTTTTTTCAGTAATATAAATGTCAAGTTGCGCGCGCAGAGAAGGATAAGTTGCTCCGATTTCGCCTCTCGCACCGTTCTGCCAAACCCAACTAATACTGAGTCTATCTTATATGTCTGTGATCAATGCAATTGGTCCAATTCTTTTTGCATCTGAAATCTCCAATTAATTTTTAGCAGAGAGAGATCTGAGATTGAATACACATCTCCTGGCTTTTTTCATGTACCAAACTTCGTAATATCACATTTTTTTGTAGTTCTATTCCATACTACTACGCGCGTTAGACAAAGACGAATATAACGATCGTGGTGTACATAGCGCGGCTATTTTCTATGCTGAAAATCCAAGGTTCAAATTCATCCAAAATAATTAATTTGATTTGGTCGTCACCTGTCGGAAAGTAATGGCAAACCAGTGAGGGTATATTTATTACCGTCGGCGTTAAAAACTATAGGTCCCATATATAAGTAAATATATGCATCGATTCCCAACATTGGAGTTGGAAATTAGGCTAATAATATAATTTCGAAAAAATTATTGTTTCGAAACCTCATCTTCAGAGAGGCCAAAGCTCGATTTAAACTCATTACGTCTAATAAATAACTTATATAAAGTTTATCCCCCATTTTTAGAATTAATGTATTTTGAAAATTGTGCTAGATTTATGCTGCATTGTGCAAAATATTAATATCGTAATGTGAAAAAAATACGTTAAAAAAAATAGAAAAAAAATTTTTTTGGTGTTCTCATCTTTGCCTTTTTTCTAATCTTTTAAATTGTGCTAATATTACACTAAAGTATAAGTACTAATATTACACTAAGTTGGGAGTACAAGTTAGTTCGGTCCGTTTCCCTAAAGATGATTCCAGCTGTTGTGAATGGTTGATAGTGACAGCTGATTTTGGCGATTTCAAATAGGTTAAACATCTGCTAATAATATTCAGTTTATATCGCTTTGAATTTCATACAAAAACCTTGATTTTTACTGTGTTTGAAATGTCGAATTTGTGTTAACCAAGCAGCATTTACGAGAGGTTTTGATTTTCTGCTTTAATTGAAAGAAAAGTGCGGCTGAAGCTCATCGAATGCTTTATACTGCTTCAACTGATAAATCATGTAGGGAATGGTCGATGTTTCAAGGATGGAGATTTCAGTGTTGAAGACCGCTCTGGACATTCATGGTTCGAAGATCATGGTCTGTATCTGATGGGACCAAAAGGATCTTGTTTATTATGAGCTGCTGAAACCTGGCGATTCCATTATGGGCGATCGGTATCGGCTACAATTGATTTGTTTGAGCCGTGCATTGCGAGAAAAACAGTCGGAATACGAGCAAAAACATGATAAAGTTATTCTTCTTTATGACAACTCGGCCTCATGTCGCTAAAGTCATAAAAAAATATTTGGAAACGTTCAAATGGGATGTTTTACCGCATCCGCCGTATTCTCCGGACATTGCTCTTTCTGATTACTGATTGTTCCGAAGGATGCAGCACGATTTGGCAAGTTCATTTCTTTCGCAGAAACCGAAAATTGGCTCCAAAATTGGATCGCCTCCAAAGATGAGTTATTTTTTCGAGATGGAATTCGAAAATTGCCTGAGAGATGGGAAAAAGTAATAGGCAGCGATGAAAATAATTGGACTTTAATTGATCTGTTCATTCATTTTGTTTTGAAATATGCATTTTTGAACACAAAAAAACGGATCGAACTAATTTGTACTCCCAATATTACCTTTAAATAATGACAACATCAGAAGTTACGACAAAAAGTAATTTTTGACATATCTAAATATAATTAGTATTTACACTCGAGCATTCAAATGGCATAAAACTGCATATCTCAATTGTGCTACCTAGCATAAGTCATACATAATTTCAGATTCCTCAGTACAACAATATTAAGGACACTCTTGCTTGCGGTCCTTCGCGCTCAGCTTTTTTGTCCATAAATCAGGTTTGTAATGCTTTCATGTTGATAATACTGAATATCTAGTTATGCTAACACAAGTTAGATATACAGTATTGTCGAAGCACTACAAATCCGATTTATTGACAAAAAAAGAGCCTTGTCTGCCCTTTCCCCAAGCTGAAATAAAAATACGCATAGCTCAGAATTAGAAGCTCTTTACAAGCTTTTAAATCAGTGATTTTTGATTTTTGAGCTTCATCCCTTGTCTCTTAAAACTTCGAAACTAGTCGAAACTCAAAAAATAAGTCATTGAAAATAGCTCTACATCTAAAATTTCATTAATGAATATGGTTCTGGCATGAATCTGATACAAAAATATATAATACTTAACTTTAGAGTTGCAACTCCTAAGTAGGAAAATCATCCCCTACCCTTTCACGCAAGAGAAAACTGTATTACAGAATGGGGAAAAAAATCATTTTATGATAGAAAATTATGCGCTGATTTAGGAGCTCTCGAAATACGTATAAACCAATTTTTTAGCAACCACTTGACTGAAAAAACCTCCTCCTACTCTTTACACGCTAAAAAGAACTATGTTACGAAATCAGAAAATAAGTTATTTTATGGAAATTGTAAAAAGTTTTCCTTACTAAAAAAAAAAGATACAGATGAATCGTAATACAAGGTTAGGATCAGATATTATAAACACTACAGATAATATGAGCATTTTATATTTCTGTGGTTGATATAGTATCACTATTGTAAAAAAATGCATCTGTCTCGCAACATTCCAATATGCTGCGAAATTGCTAAAATTTATGTACTTCGGATATTTATATTACATAAATAGGTACATTATTTTTTATTTTTTACATTTTTTTCCTCTAACTTCATTAAGATCTCCAATCTATAATACATTGAGATAAAATATTTTGTTCCGCATGTTAATATTTGTAAAGTAAAAATATTTGTAAATTTGGAAAGTATTGAATTATTCTAACTTCATAAAGTCCCGAGACCATTATTGATTTATTAGACACGAGTTTTTCGGGTAGGTATACATGTTGTGTATGAGCATTATGAGCATTTTCATTATCGTCCAAAAAGAGTCTGGTGAGGGGTCAATCAATATGGCAATCAATATACATTTCTTTAGAAATATATTGCGACAGTAATAAAACAGGTAATGCTAGCAGTAAAAACAACCAGTAATACTAGCTAATATGCTAGCAAGTAGTAATACATAGCAATATATTAACCATATTTGGCAATATTGTGTGCAATAGGTGGCAGTACATAAGATAACAATATTAACAATATAAGTTAGCAATAAAATGTGTTGTATTGTCATAATTAGCAATGTATGGTGAGAAATAATTAAATTCAATCAAATATTTGGTTAATATAACCAAAAATGTTACTTTTACATATATTTAAGTATTATCATTTTGTAATATTTACTAAATATTTGTAAATATAGTATTATTTTAGGATTATATTAAATAAACATCTGATTGCTATTTATTCCAATAAAATGTTTCTTGCACGCACGCACGCACGCACGCACGCACATTTAAATCTTTCATTTCTATACTATTTCTTACAAAAAATTTCTAATGCTCCTATTACTAAGGATACTTTTATTAGCCTACTTAAGAATAATATGAGCAGTGGGCGGGTAATAAGAGTATTCGCCATCATTTCAACATTTGCATTAAAATAATCTAATTTCAATACTAAAATACATAAAACAAATCTATCAAATGGTATGCATAAGATTTTTTTATTCTTCAATATGCCAGATATATCAAAATATTTCCTTAAGATACTCATAATATCCTATCCTATCTTAAAGTATATCGTATAAAGATTTGCTTGAATCCTTTTGTTTTAATAAGCAAAACTTTAATTTCCCGTCTTAAAAATGATTTTATTATTTTACAATCTTGTAACATGGTTCTCCCTAGTAAAAAAAGGGCAGGCAGTAGTTTTTCTATTAAAGAGTTGTAGCTCAAAAATTGGTTTGTGCGTATTTCGCGAACTCCTAAATCGGCAGATAATTTCCATATCATAATTTCCATATTTATCATAAAATTTATTTCCCAATTCTGTAATATAGCTTTCTGCATGAAAAGACGGGGAAGATTTATTTTTCCGTTCGGTAATACAGTTCTCTCTTGCGTGAAAAGAGTAGAGAATGATTTTCTTGCTAAGGGTTGTTAAAAATTAAGAATATATTTTTGTATCAAATTTATAACAGAATCATATTCATTATTGGGAGTACAAATAAGTTTCCGCCGTTTGTTAATCAAAAATTAAGCATTTATTGTGAAAGATTAAGGTACATAATTTTTATTCAAAGTAATGGCCATCGCTAGCTACTACTTTTTCCCATCTTTCTGGTAGCATGAATACCACGTCGGAAGAACGCTTCATATTTTGAGACTATCCAATCATCGATACAATTTTTGGTATCTTCATATGATGTGAAGTGCTGCTCAGACGGGCCATGCGTCATCGATCAGAACAAGTCGGAAGGAGCAATGTCTGGAGAATACGGGTGGAATAGAATTTCCCATTTGAGTGTTTCTAAGTAGGTTTTGACCGGCGCCGCAACATGTGGTCAAGCATTATCATGCAGGAGAATAATTTTGTGCCTGGAGTAGTAGTGGGCATGTTTTTCCTTGAGTGCTCGGCTCAATCTTATCAATGTTGTGTTCGGTAGAGAGCCCCAGTAGTCTCGTTTGGTTTGAGCAACTCATAATACACGACACCAAGCTGATCCCACCAAATATCCAACATGAGTTTTTTTCCATGAATATTCGGCTTGGCTGTCGATGTTGAAGCATGGCCAGGTGATCTCCATGATTTCCTCTTTTTTGGGTTATCGTAGTGGATTTTTCATCACCAGTGTCTATACGATGCAAAAAATCATTTCGTTTATGCCTGGCAAGCAGCATTTCACATGTGAAAAATCGGCGTTCAACGTTTTTCGGCTTCAGTTCATATGGAACCCAATTCCCTTGCTTTTAAATCATTCCCAATGATTTCAAACGATATGAAATCGTTTGTTGAGTCACTCCTAATGTAAGTGCAAGTTCTTTTTGCGTTTGGCACGAATCTTCATCCAATAATGCTTTCAATTCCGCGTCTTCGTACACTTTCGGCCTTCCGCTACGTTCTTTGTCT
>Ga0157364_1003771_pt1 | contig 14839 bp, 5 predicted proteins | sample AttsexASBM2_FD_111476 | JGI IMG/M metagenome (GOLD analysis project Ga0157364, IMG submission 111476) | Fungus gardens microbial communities from leaf cutter ant in Ribeirão Preto, State of São Paulo, Brazil - Atta sexdens ASBM2 | ecosystem: Host-associated > Fungi > Mycelium > Unclassified ... | reverse complement strand
ATATTTAAATTTAAAACAAAGAATTAAATATATATAAAAATAAATATTTATTTGAAATATTTAAAAATATAAATACATATATATATATATATATATATATATATATATATAGATCTGAAAATAATTTTGTTGAACTATCAAAATAATTACGCATGAATTTTAAATATGATGCTGTAAAAAGTTTTGACATTCCGGCAACCAGCTTGAGCATGTATAATTATTTTGATAGTTCAACAAAATTATTTTCAGATCTCTATTTGACTAAATTTTAAGATATTTCTACTGAACTTTTCATGTATAATTCTCAGTATGTTTGTGTTAATACTAACATCAATATGGTATGGATTTGATTCTAGAATATTATTTTTGAGTGATACAGTATTAATTACATAAATTTTACGAACAAGTATGATGCAACACAAGTTTGCCATACGTTTCATACTTTTAATGACAAAATTTTTATATAATCTTTCATAAACGCAAATAACCTAATTAAAAAGAAAGAAAAAATAAGCTGTTTAATCTTGAAATGATGTGAAGTGTGTAGTTCAATTGTATGTAACTATAATGTAATACTTAAGTAAATTATATAATAACACAAATTAATAATACAAAGTTGCTTCAAAATTAATGTTATTATTCACGCTCTCTGTTATAATAGTGACAACCAAGGAGTTCAAACTGATATGTAATGGAAAGAATTTAAAAGTTTGTCATTGCTTGTCTCTTATGATAGTGGATTCTTTAATAATGACTACTGAAGGCATAACTTAGCACTCAATAATCCCACTTGTAATATTCACGTATCAGTCTAGGCAAGCTAGAATTAAAACTTATGGTGTCCAATCCACACCATATTAATATTTATATCAACATCAATACTGTTATTTAAATACAATTATATAAATATATTATAATTGTATATAAACGTATTTTGTGACGTTAAATCCACATCCATATTTTTTTTAGATTGTAAAAGTAGTATTCAACACGCTGCCGTTGGTTGATTATGCGTCGCGACGAGGGATGTTTGGAATTCACAAAGGGGTGGACGGTTCGTGAATAATATAGATCGTTGGCGATGGTGCGGCGTTGTTAGGTTTTACTGCCCTCGAGAGGAGCTATCGGACCAGCGATTTATGGGGCGGAAGATCGCGGCTTGCGGAGTTGTGGCAGATTAGTCAGATTGTTTGGAAATTTTCATTGTTTTCTTGCCAACTGGGACAAGAAGAAGAAAGAGAAGAGAAGGGATCACCATACCATCACCGGGTACCTTGGCGTGAGCATTCGATCGTTTCCTGCCCACGTACCGGCTGCTCGGGAAGTCACTCTATTTACGGGCCGTCTTAAGTCGCACGCGAAGCACATGCAAATGCCGCGCGATAAAAGAACAAACGACGCAGCCTTTCCTTTGGTGGCGAACTCGGAGAAACGGTGGCGCCATCAACGTCGTTCCTCGTTGTCCCATTGATTTATATTCCTTACCTAGGCCATGTAACTGCGATCGAGAGAATCTTTTTCGTTGGTAGGTTTTCGCGGTTCACATTATTGAATTTTAAAACCGAGTCAATTCGAATTCTCACTTTAATTATCTCTCTTGATTTTCTTTTTATTTTATATAATTTTGTTTAAATTGCAGTCAATTACATTAAAGGTGATTTCAGATTAAGTAAACGAGTAACTTTATCAATGATAAAACATTCAAATTACTGGTGATATGATTATTTTATTGCGTTTGTGAAATTTGCAGTGCCAAGATTTTAATAGTAAGTTTACTAAGAAATATTCGACATAAATAAGCGAAGGTCATATTTGGTCAAAGAAGATCTGTAATATATTTTTGTGAATTTTACAATTTTCCAGCAAATCGCATTCAAGCGAACTGCGCACTGATTATTTGTCGAGCTTGGACAATCTTACAAAAGAACTTCTGTCTAGAACCAATTCGATTCTTTTTGAAATATGTTGTTAAACACAAAATTCTAAGAGACTTTTTAGATTGATTCTATTTAAGGAGTTAAAGGATTCTTCAGAACGAGAATGGAAATATTTAAAAAATATTAGATTTTTGAAAATTCAACCCATAAATCTAAGAGCCGATATAAAAAAATATTGTACATACTTCTTAGATTTTTATGTTTAATGTTTCAAGAACATGTTTCAAGAAGAATCGAATTGATTCTAAACATTTATGATAGGTCTCTTATTAATCTGAAGCTGTATATAATCAAAAATTAAATGAATAAACAATTTAATAATGCTAATAAGCATTTTTAAAAAATTGAAAAGAATTTAATATGAGAAAAACATCAAAATTTTAATGAATTAAAAACATCGAACGAAGACATGAGGAGTGGAATATGTTTTATTTTGTTTTACAGTATGGCAAATGTTAGGCTTACTTTACTATATATTAGCGCTATTTTAATGCGCTATTTTAATTGAAATACAAGAGAGCTTGAAAGTCCACATCATGATTAAATGGCATATTTCTCTCTTTCCTCCCCCTCTTTCTCTTTCTCTTATACTTCCTCGATGAACGGCCATGACAGTATCTCGATATGTGACACGGTCGAGAGAACGGTAATGCGGAACAGCAGCTGCATACAAATGGGGAATTTCGAGGGCAGGAATGCGTTACGGCTTAAAACGGCTTTCCATTCCATTAGATGAATCGCGCGGATAATTAATGTAGTTACGGTCACCCATGATATTCAATCCGCGGAAACCATAAAGCCGTGGCCGTTTAATATTGTTCACAAGGATGCTGAGTGCGTGTGCATCGGAGTAACAGCCATATCGATACACATAGGTAGCCTCAGCATTGTGTCCTCCATCGGCCTTCCATATACCGCATACATTTCTTTTTTAAAATTATATACAAAGTTGATGTGTCATACCAATTTGCTGCAGGAAACTCTCAAAAGTAAAGAACAACGTAGGGAATGACTGAATTCAAAGGGATAAAAGAAAATTAAAATTTAATCTTTTAGGTAATAAACAAATTGGACTCATGTTAATTAAGAAAAGAAGGTGACAATCAGAAAGTTAAAGTTATCAGTACGGTAAACAATGTGTAAATTATTCATATTTAATCCTATTTATTTATTTTTTTTGAGGACATGCAAAAGATCTCGCACTGATCATATAAGAAAAATAGCTTTAGTCAAATTGGTTGAAACTGATATTTTATAAATTATGATCAAAAGAACCATCTCCCAACCAAATCATAAAAATTGGACAGATTTGAAAGTTTTTATTTTGAGTTTAATCGGTTTGAAAAAATGTCTTTATCTATTAAATAAACTAAATCTTTCAATTGTATTTTAATATTTTTACGTACAGAATAAAAGATGAATCAATTGATATAAAGAAAATACATAGTTGTTTTTAGAAAAAAATATACAGTTGCATATTGCAAATTGCATAATTTTTTTGAAAAGCAGCTATGTGTTTTCTTTGCATCAATTGATTCATCTTATTATTTTGTGTAACATTAAAGTAAAGTATCTCAAAATGAATAATTTAGTAGATAAAAGTACTTTTTAATTTAATTAGATCCAAAATGATTGGCATAATTTTCAAATGATACCAAATTATTTTTAATGATTGTAGAGACTTATAGAGATTTCTGATCAGTATCTAATAATCTACAAAATATCACAGTTTGAATGAATCCATTATATAATTAGTGTAGGGGTCCTTTTGCATGTTCTTAAATTATTGAGAAGATTTTAAGTATTAATCAATGAGAAATTATTTTTTTGACAAACATAATTTTGGATCTTAAATCCAACTCTCGTATTAGATTAGACGATCGGGTGGTAAGCGTCGTTTTTGCGCCGCCACACGACTGCTTTTCCGCATTGGGAGATATATCTCATAGGGCAAAGTTCTGCCGGAACATCAAAAATTGGCGTGTTCCCTCGGGGTGGGAGCTAAATCATTTAAATTTCTGCGCAAACGACCGCGCGCACATGCGGGCAGAACTTACATTCTTCTGGTGGAAAATTTAAAAAATGATGAAAGGAGAGGGAAGAAGAGAATGAGAGAAGAGCAAAAAACCGTGAGGAAAGGGTATTATCCAGCTAGCGAATGGCTCGAAAGTTTCGCGTCGAGGGTGATCTCACCCGGAACTATCCTCAAACTATCGTCAAACTATCGTTGCTACTGACCTTGTTTTCGAGCCGTGCCGACTGTACGACGTGCCGAAAATCTTGCGGAAGTTTGCCGCCTTCTAAATGTGTGTGTTTGACAAAGGAATTTCCATTTTAATAGTTCTGTTTGCTTTAGATATTACTATGCCGAAATGATGATACTTCGTTTCATCGATTTGCTTTATTGAGCGAAAATGTCGATTTCAGCATTAGAATTGAAAATTTTATCGAAAATTATTATGAAAAATAGAATATAATTAAATTTTGTAATATTAAAATCCCACCAAAAAGTGTATATCTAATGTTATAAAATATTAATTGCACATTTCTGAATTGTATTCGAATAATTTTTACTTTTATTGACGCCACATATTTGAATTTCTAATAAAAGTGAGATTTTAATATTTTTTAAATATTTATAGAAATACACACATATATAGCATTTGTGGTTTTTGTTTTTATATTATGCTTTAGATTATTACAATGATATCAGTGAGTTTATGAAATTTAAAATCCTCGCTAGCTAAGCCGGGAAATGTTTGCACGCGATATCGAGAATGTCCTCGAAGAGGATTTACATTTTTATTTCCCGATATACTACAAGCTCGTTTTTGTTGATGGGGATTACCGCCGATCAACGATAGCACGTGTAGTGAAAATTAACAAAAAATTGCGCGCCAACAACGCTTTCGGGGATTCCACGTCTTCTCTTTTTTAACTTTGATATGCATTTAACAATTATATATGAATATTTTGTAAATATCTAATTGACTTATATTTTAAAAGCTACTTTAGTAGAATTTAAAAAACATCTCGATCTTATGTTATAAGTAACAAATAAATATATAGCACAAGCAATGTATAAGTCTGATAAATAACTAGTAAAATATAATTGTGTACATTTTCGCGCACATTTAATAAAATCACTTAAAGTGAACTTATGCCATTTTTAATTAAATTAATTTAAATTATCCAATTTAATCGTATTTAGATCAACTGTTCATCGTATTTGCCAGGATTTATTTTGCTGTTTGCGAAGATTGATCTAGCGTATGTGTGTTACATCTCGCAAATAGTATCCTACGTGATGTTTTAGCTCATAGATGAGAAGAGAGAGACTGGTGAATTGGGAACGTCATTTGTAGAATATTGGAGTACAATCTGGTCGATTGCATTCTTCGAAACATTCGATACTCCATGGCGAAGGGACCAGAAATACGAAAGCGAGAGAGAATCAAAGACCAATGGAGATCTTGGAAGAAGATAATATACCGTGGCACGAAATAGACTTTGAATCTGTTCGTGTTTTTATCAATATCGCATTTACTGCCAGAAATATTTTTTTAGACGATAACTAGTGTGAGAGAATGTGAAACGAGAAAAATACAAAAACATTAATTTAATTTGTTTTGCTATACAAATGTTGTATATCAGTGTTTTATTCTTTTCTAATAATATAATGAAAAAATTCTTTTATCTCGATTGCCATTAATTAAACATTGCTATTTTTTTATAAATTTCTCATATCTCTACGGAAAGAACGATTTTGCGAAGTATCTAAAAAATTAACCGATACACAGATATAAAAATAATTTTGTTGAATCGTCAAAATAATTACGTAAAACGCATAAGTGTTAATAATAATGCAAAAGTTTCTAGCAATTACATTTGGCCGTTCTGCATAATTATTTTGATGGTCTAAAACAAAATTATTTTCAGTTCTTTCTGTACATTGAAAAAAAGTTTATTAAATCTTAATCATATTAAATCTTAATCATATTTTTTTACTTGCTAAGTAAACATTTATTTATAGTAAACAAATATTTATTCAAAAAAATTATAATTAAAATTAATAGTTTTCATATCAAATAAATGTTTAAATTTAGTAAATATATTCAAACAAATATTTATTATCTTTTTACAGAGAATTTTCAAAGAGAGAAAAAGGGAGAAAAAGAAAATTTATAAAAGAATTTATAAATAACTTTCATTTGCATTTAGAGACACTTTGACTAACTCCCGACTTAATTTTAATTTACAATTAATCTTTTGGAATTGATCAATCGCATTGTCATTTCGCTTAAGGCGCCTCCAGACAATATGATCAATGTATTTAGCAAATACCATACACGTGATGGCCATATCGTCTGAAAGTGCTTTTAACGACAGATGCAATTGCAATGAACTAACTATCGAATTAAAATTAATCGGAAAATTGATCAAAGTGATTCTTGGTAATTTCACAAAGCTCTTGCTTTTGCGATTTTTTGTAAGATATTATATGATATTTTCAAAACAAAGTAATGTACATTTAACTACATATTGCTACAAACAAATAGATGAATTAAAAGTTCTCTATTAAGATAAAACGTACTTCCGTGCGTATATAGAAAATATTTGAGCACTATTGCGTTGATACGCTATTCAATATTTTTCAGCGCTCTTTCTTATTCCAGTAAAATCTTGTTTCCAATGAAGAATACCGACAGATCCATATCAGTGTATCGAGAATTTTAGAGACATATTTTCAGATTCAGCGAACAAGCTCCTGTTTCGTTGTATCGGCAGAAAGATGCGGTAAATGCATTCGGGATCGATTTTATCGAGGATGTGTACATGCGCGCTTAATTGTTGTTGACAGAAGTTACTATAATTATGCAACGGTGATTGAATTTTACATTACACGCCATGGATTAATTCATGACTCTTGATACGACTCTAAAATATAGATTAGTGTTTAAACTGTCTGTGGGGTATAAATTAAACCGATAAATAGATATGTGAGAGAACTATTTTAAAGAACAGTTTCTAGAAATAACGTTGAAATGTAAATCTCTACATTTTCGGAGATTCTAATTTTAATTTTATCCTTATTTTAATTTTGTAATTATACAGCTGTCTGCGAATTTAATTCAAATTCTCAACATTCGTACAAATTTTATAAGTAGCAAAGACCGTAATCAGAGAATACGAAGTAGAAACGAGTATAATCAGACAACCTGGGAATAAGTAGAAATGACCACGCTATGGTCAGACCGAATGGAACATAAAATTGATATTGATAATAAACTCGCCTATATTCTTACATATTATTTAGGTTCCATTTAACATTTGCGAGTATTTTATCTTTCTTGTTGTTACATATTAAATAAGGACGAAATGATACATGTAAATATTATACGATCGTTAAGTGGAGCGCACTCTTAATATACAGTTTTGACTAAAAATATAAAACATCATAATTGATATAAACATTCTATATTTTACAAAAAAATAAATTAAGAAACGATTTTATTGAAAAATAATATTTTTTATTTACAATAACTTTAATATTTTATTGTTAATTTTTCTTTTTAATTTTATTAGCGCTCTTTTCAAGAAAATGCAATAATAAAGTTGCTTTGTACTTACGATCTAGACTGTATAATTTAATACAAAAATAATTGTGTATTCTTATTATTATTTGTAGCATTTAATACGACACTATCAATATTATATAAAAGTCTAGTGAATGCAGTCTCACTTCTCTTTAATTCTAAATAAGAGAGATATCACTCTATTGACAGTTTTTTATTGAAAAATGATGAATTCGCGTTTCGTTTACAGCGATGTAATTTTCATTTAATTCAGTTTAATACAATTTCAAGTCAGTTTAATAATTTAATTATTAAAATAATAAATTTATTATGTTTCAATATTTTGAAATAGTCAATATCATCGTGGAATTAAAAAAATGGAAGAAATAAAAATCTCTCTCTTTCTCTCTCTCTCTCTCTCTCTCTCTCTCTCTCTTTCTCACTTCCTCTCGTGAGTACAGATTTAGCATGCTTCTTTTATTCTAATCGCTTTCACCCCAAGTTTGTGGACGACATTATGGTTTTCTCATTACTGTATATATACGACATAATCCTTTTCATCGTTAACCGATCCGATTTGGTGTCCGACGTGTCGTCAATGCAATACGAAAGACTATTCATCGAGCTTCTCGGTAGTCTCGCTTTCCTTTTACCTACTCCGGGAGGAGATAGCTCCTAGTGGCTGACAGCTTGCACGAGAGAGCTTGCAGGAAAAGATGATATAGCATCGCAGCAATAGCGGCAGTGGAATGAACTCCCGCCTCATTTGTACCAGTGCAAGAACGCGGTCTGGATACGCTACCCGGCACGTTTTGCCGGCCGACTGATCGGCCAGCCAGTCAGGCAGCTCTGGTAAGATGAATTACATCGGGACGTGATGGTGCCGTCTGCTTACGGTCGCGCTACTGATCGGAATCGCGGAAACTTGTGTACGGATCCCGACACGTCTGCAGCTCCGCCTTGCTCTTTCTACCATGTTTCCTCTTTTCGTTCGTCTTATCGAAGCTTGCGTGCTCTCGAGCTTTTCCTGTCCCGGTGTTGGAATTGGAGTGAAGAAAGTGCAAAGGGAGGACGGGGGGGTTAAGATTGATTGCATCGAGTCTCGCGTACAGTCGGTACGGAAAGAAATCGACGGACGCGGTGCGGATTTCTATGCGTTTTAAAGAATCTCGCTTGCATCGTGAGAAATGACAAAGGGAAAAGATATTCGCGATCTCGAAACGCGTGAATACGCGGATCAACGCTTCGTTCAGGTTGATAACGGAGTATCACTTCTATTCTCGGTATCAAGCGAGAGAAGAGTACTCCGATAATCGAGGAGGAGGAGGCGGAGAAATTGAACCGCGATAATCTTCTGCGACTGTTACATTAACATTTTTCTCACTTTACTCTCTAACTGCCGATTTATCATTATGTTTTCGCTATATTAAAAAAATGTCTGGTAATAATAATCAAGCCTACACGGAAAGAATGATTTTGTTGAAGTATTTAAGTCAAATAAAATACAGATCTGACAGGGAAGCTTAGAAGTGATTATCACCGATTTCAATGAAATTTGGTAGGATTATAGATGATCAATCGTTTTCAAGATATTTTAATATTAAATTTATTAATGGCAGTTATTATTAGAGTTTAATATATATACTCGAGTTCATAGTATTTAAAAATTTTTTATTTATTTTTAATAAAATTTTCAACTTAAAGTTTATAAAAGTAATCTACAATAAAAATAAATTAATTTCTCATATTAATTATTCCTATCATAAAATATTATTATATAACAGAAAAATATTAATTGTTAATGAGGTTTGAACTTGAATCTTTAAGTTAAAAGGCTATTAATATATCCATTACAAATGCTTAAGTATACATGTTCTAATAAATTCTAATGAATTGCTAAATTTAATATTGAAATATCTCGAAAATGTCAAGTGTCTACGCCTAAATAGGAGTATAATGATGTTCAGGGGAACACACTCTATATCCTGCTAAAGTTTCATTGAAATTGTGAGGACCCTTTCTAAGTCTTCTCTCATAAAAATTATTATGTTTAATTAGTTGACCTATCGAAATAATTAGTAATCTTAAGCATGATAAGCAATGATACAAAAAGTTTTGATGTTCTAATTTGAGCTCTCTACATAATATTGGTGGTCCAACAAAATTATTTTCAGATCTGTATCTAATTAAATCTTTTCATATCAACAAAACCTTTTTGTATTAATGATAGTTAAAGCTTTGATGAAATAAAATCAAATGTTAATTAAAATCAAGTGTTCGATTAATATAATTAAACGCAAAACTAAACGCTAATGTTGCTTTTCTAAATATTTTGTTTTATTTTTATAATTGTCATGTTTGATAATATTTGTTAAATATTGTACTAATAATTGTACGCTAAACAAAATACAGTATATTTGATAGCTATTATTCAGTTTTTCAGACTTTTTTTAAAAAAATATCTACACACAAAATAAATATATGTACAAATATATTTTAATTCTACGCGTTTTTATATGCTTGATTGTGCTTGATTAAATTATTAATAATACAATATTAAATATTCAAAGTTAATTAGTAGAACTTAATTGGATTTTTTCAACAAGACTTAGATTAAGGGACGCACCTCGACTGTCACGCCTGGTCGGGGAAATGTCTGAGTCCTCTGGCTGCTATCCGGCACATATCGGAAGAATTCATGATCATCTTTGTACCATTTAACTGAGTAGAGATTGCTTCCACTCATTATTCGCCATTCGCATCTGAGCTCGATCGAAGAACCCACCTCGGCTTCTTTTGGCATCTTGAACTCCACCTTGATATCGCTGCTTGCTGAAATACAAATATATTCATTCATGCATCTGCTGTATAAGAAATGACATAGAAAGAATGATTTTACTGTAGCATCTAAAAATAGTTATATACAGATTTTCATTTCTTTTTAGAAATTAGGAAATATTATTTCCTTTTTTGATTTAAACTTTTATTACATATATATTTATAAAAATGCTGATTAATTTGAATCTTATGAGAAAGAAAATTTTAACTAATTTAATCGCAAAAAAAAGAATTTTGAAAAAATATATTTCTATGAAGATTTAAAGAATTTTTTCTTTTTTTTTGAAATTAAAAAAATTAAATTACATCGTTTATCATTTTCATATAAGAGTATGGATGCTCATAAATTATTTTATTTAGCTTATACATTGTGCCAAATGACCTTAATGCCATTTAATTGATGTCATGGAAAATAAATCAACATTTTTTTAAACATTTTTTAGTTTCTTTTTCATATTGTTTTACATATTATTTATAAAAGATAGCATCGCAAAAAACTTTATTCAAAAAAAAGATGTAAAAATAATCATATGATTTTCTTCCTCTTTTTAAACCTTCTTCATTCAGGGGAACTTTTTTCATTCAGTATCATAAACTTCATTAAACAATATATTAGACGTTATGAATTTTATACACGTTGGTAATATAGTTATAGTCCATTTAATATTTCGAAATATTCTTTCATTTTTCAGTTAGTAAAATTCTACCTTCTGATTGATTAATGAGATACATTGTATCGAGATACGAAGCATTTAGCGTCAAGTGGATCACATTCAAATTCTTTATAAAACAAATCAGCCATAACTAATTTTTATGCATTTTTTGTTTCGAAAAATCTTCTTTTTCGCGATTAATGATTTCCGTGACAATAACATCATGCACTTTCTACTATATACATTATATCTACTATACATAATGAGAACGACGAGCTTTCATGAATCGTGTTCCTGAGCTCGTTATAATTCTTGATCACGAATAGAATTGCTGATCTCGCGTGGCGCGTAGCATATGCCACTTTCGGGATTCCATTTCGTTAATCCACGGACGCGCACAGAGTGGACGACGTTTGGAATCCGTAGTCGCTTCGCAATTACCGTTCGCGTTTGTCAGCCGAGGACGGGCATGGACGGTAAAAGGATGACCGTGTGTTAAGCGCGAGAATAAATACGCGGTTAGCGAAAGGGTCGAGGTGAATGCCGCTGTGAATTTCGTACGCGATTCGGAAGTTTCCTTCGAAATTCGAATGTACTTCGCTGTGCAGACATAGATAATAAAACTTGCACAGAGTTATTGTGATATTATAGAATGACATTTTTCAATCGGATTGAAACTTTCGAGTTTAATCAAAAAGTGAGAAGAGTGCATTGCATAATTATTATGTTATAGTACTTCCAGTAAAAAGGAATTAACAAATAATTAATGTAATACGTGGAAGAGAGGAGAAATGCGAATTATGTAACATGTTCAAAATTTACATATTACTTCCCCAGGATGTAATTATCCCGTCTAGTAGCGTAATAATTAATTTTTAAATTGTATTATTTGAGATAACGCTATATTTGTACAAATAACATCACATCATTTCTTTTATTTCATTCATATTGTAATAATTCTGTAATGCCATCGTTGCCAGTAGATAATCATTATTGACAGTTTTAAATTTATTCAAAATTAGTCAATGCCAACATAGGTTATTCGTATATAAAAATTAAAAGAACAAGTTATAATATAAATGTTTCCCTTATTTTGGATCGTCTTCACTATAGTATTGATGGATTAATAAATATCTTATTTATAAGAAAAACCAGATTGTTAAGATGAATGTCAAATCAGGGAATATCATGAAACTTTAATCTAAGAATAAAAAGTCAACAGTTGAACGTCTTCAGTATTTGATAGAATATTTGAATTGTGAATCCAAAGTTAAAATTGGTAATAGAATCATGATGAAATGTCGGATAAGCACAAAATAAAATTAGTGTGACGTGATATATCCTATATGAACGCAGAATAAAATAAGTGTAATATGTATATGAGAATGTAATGTATGTGAATTTATGAGATTATCAGATTAATCTAACAATAAGTTTTTTGTGAATTATAATGAATTGTGTTAAAGAACTGCGGCAAATTCATTCGTATGAAAATGTCAATCGTGTATGGAGAGAAAATTTACTTCACACTGGATTGCCAACGACCGCGCGTACATTAATTCTGGCAGATGGCTCATAATACGACAGAGAAGTTAATTTGGAGAATCAAGCGGAGTTGTCGGCCGGTCATGGGAGAGCGAAGTGCAACGATCACGAAGCGTGTTGAGTTTAAGTGCGGTGGCCGTTGTCGTTAAAGGTCCATCGAGCGGAATATCCCGAGACCTCACTTGCTCTCCGCATTCGCTCTTCCGGCCGGTAGCCGCAATTTACAGTCGCGCGTGTTAAGATTTAATGACGCGCGAATTGAGGATTAAGATCTCAAAGAGCCGGGGTTGCTCTCGTAAACCTCTTGTGTTCCATACCATATCTGTGAGATTCCGATATGGCGAATAGAGAATAGAGCTTAATATGTATTGTCAAGTCATGGAATTTTTTAACATCATTTTAAGCTACTGTCTTTACAGAAATTTTAACTTTTTGAAGTTGATGGTGCACTGTTAAATTTATGTCAAATTATACCTAATTTGAGTTATTTTTAATCACTTTTATAGGTCACCACTGTTCCTATATTTTTAATATCATTAATTTAACTAATATAATGAAGTTAAACAATTTAATTAAAAAAGAATATATTAAATTAGACTCTTTAGTTTATTATTTATTAAGTGTATACATTAATATAGACGTTGCTTACTTTGAAAGTAACTAACAGAAATGTTTGATTTACATTTTATTATATATATGGAAGTTAAAAATTGAAAATGTTATTTTCAATACTTTGTTCTTTTTTTTTAGTTTTAATTTAAGAGATTGGATTATCATTGTTCCTTTGATATCAAACAGTGTGATTGGACCATTTATATTCTTTACATCTGCAAATTTAAATTGTTGAATTGTTATTAACTTCAAATTAATTTTTGTATACAAGTTATGTTATTTTGGTTCTTAAAAGTTAATTACACTCAAAAATATGAAATGTTTATAATTAAAATGTTTTATTCTTGTCTCTGTTTTTTAAACATTTAAAGATGTTTTAGTTTTAAACTTTTTCAATATAAATAAAACACTACGTGTTTTCAATGTAAACATTTTAAACACTGCACTTTTTACAGTGTGGTCCCTATTAATGAACATACATTAAATGAGTTTCGCGGGCCCAATGTAATTGTATTACAAATTTTGATGAATTAATATTAGAAAATAATGATTAATTACTTATTTTGAATATTAAAAGCATTGTTGCTCATTGTACTTTTAATACTCAAAATAAATAATTAATCACTATTTTTCAGTATTAAATTGAATTTTTGTAAAAAAGTTTCTGAAATATTTTGTAATTAATTAATTATTTAATTGTTTCTATCAAAGAAGAAGACGATCCCTACACTTTTATTGTAGTTCAGTACTTTTAGTATTCAAAATATGTAATTAATCACTACCTTTCAATATTAAATTGGATTTCTGTAAAAGGATTTCTGAAATATTAAATTGGATTTTTATAAAAGGATTTCTGAAATATTCCTTGCAATTAATCAATTATTGAATTATATCTGTCGAAGAAGTTTTGAATGGTACGGATTAATACATCTTATATAAGGATCACGGAGTTTTAATCAGAGAAAGTTCATCTTCAGATCGATATAGTTGACGTGTACATATATACAGAATCGCAATATTCGGAACAGTATACTGACATTCGACGGGACTGACCTAACCCGTCGATGTCAGTCACAGCTGTTTCCGGTGGCGCGGTTTGCATTTCGCGATGCGTTTTCGAACGCGTCTCTTGATATCTCTCATCCGCGCGTCGTCAATTTCCGTTATAACGACCAAGTCGTTAACTTGCCAATGGAGTTTGACGTCTCAGAGCTGAGACTGCATCGTGAACATTTCCGTGCCATTTATCAACGACACCTGGCGTATTGAAAACTGCTTTACTGTGACGAGGACGGGCCGGCGAAAGGGCGCCGAAAGTATACGACGCCATCGATTTTAGCGATGATACTTTTTAATCAAAAAGAATTTTAATTGCACACAATATACGAGACTGTAATTGTGAAATAAAAATTTCGGTATAATCTGATAAAATCATTTAATTCTATTTTTTTCTGAAGCAAAATTTGATATAATTTCTTAAATTTTTCAACTAATTTTATTTCAAATTTTCTATTGTATTTAACTTTTTAGAGCTGAAATTTGTAACACAATTATTGATACTGGATTTATAAGATCTATTTAATATATACATATCGATTAAAAGTGCATTACTAGTTAATTTCAAAGGACCAAAATGACATAACTCGTATATAAAAGAATGAATACTAAATCTATATTT